>ODAK010000293.1_pt1 | contig 57068 bp, 47 predicted proteins | sample 1539591 | NCBI WGS metagenome assembly ODAK01 (sample SAMEA3539303, study PRJEB22396) | soil metagenome | biome: tundra; feature: field; material: soil | place: USA | collected 2010-05 | depth 0.15 m | reverse complement strand
CCCGACGGTGGCGCTGGTCGGGGCCGTCGACGTGAAGCTGACGGTCTGGGGGGTCTTGGCCGCCGCGCTGACGGTGAACGACTGCGTCACCTGGGGTGCTGCCGCGTAGGTGGCATTACCGGCCTGGTTGGCGTCCAGGGTGCATGTGCCAGCCCCGGTGAAGCTCACTACCCCGGCACTGATCGAGCACACCGAGGCACTCGCCGTGGCGACGGTGATGGTGACCGGCAGGCCCGAGGTGGCGGTGGCCGTCGGGGTGTAGGTGGCGCCCCCGACGGTGGCGCTGGTCGGGGCCGTCGACGTGAAGCTGACGGTCTGGGGGGTCAGCAGGGCGGTGATCGAGCCCACGACAAGCGGAGCGATCAGCGGCGGCTGGACGGTCGAGACGACCGTGGCCGGGGTGGTGCTCGTCGGATAACCCGTGATGGGAAGGGTGTCGTTATAAACGGAAAGGGCAAGGATATTCACGTTGGCCTGCGTCTGGAACTCCGACTGTGTCAGGTTAATTGGCCCTGCGGTGGTGGCTTTGAGCTGAATCGTGGTCGGAGTCTGAGTGAGAAGGGCCCCCCCAGGCACCTGGCCTTCCAGCCCGATCTCGATATACGGGAAACTCGTCGACCCAAGGAAGGTTGCTGTCGGAGCCGCAGTCGCCGTGCAAGCTGCCGAGGCCGCTGTGCAGTACGTCGCCGTGATCGGGAACGAACCGCTTGCCGGTAGAGGAGTGCAGACGCCTGCCGAAGTGCAGGTCTGTCCCAACCCACCAGTGTACGACGCGGTGCCGGGAGTGAGTACCACGTCTGCAGGTGCAGTCGACACCCCGGCTGGGAGCGGGTAGATCTCGTTCGTGCCGGTGATGTAGTTGATATCCGCAATCGACTGAGACGTCGGGACGGACTGGGACGGGGGAGCGCTCGTGAAGGTGAAGGTACTGCCTACGGCCACCGAGGCTGCCGAGGGCGTGATAACAGACGTCGTCTGCTGGACGCCGTAGCCCGTGAGGGCGGAGTACGTGGCCCAGTTCTGCGTCACAGTGGTCTGGGCCGACGCGGGCGTGGCCGTCACCAGCGCCGCTGTACCCAGTCCGGCGACGCCGATGAGCGCCGCCGCTCCGATGGCACCCAAGTGGGTGATCTTCTCTCTGAATGTTCGCATGGAACCCTCTCCCATCATTGGATGTTGCGTCAAGAACGCCGGGCCCGACTGTTCGGGCCGACTCGTGCGTGTTTGGTGGCGCCTACCGATCATCGAAGGTTCCCCCGTGCCACACGGTCTTCCCCCGTGCCACACAGTCCACGCTGCCGGGCACATTCCCACTGCCCCCAACTGCGCTTCCTGGGGGCAACCTACGCTCGGGTCACGGGACCGTCAAGGGTCACGGCATCAAAAAGATTGTCGCGGTGCGCTGGGTCATCAGCCCGCCACACCCCGTGGCATTCGTCCGCGTTGCGAGTGCAGCTCCACCCGTTGCCTCGATCCGATTCAGCCCGCTCCGCCCTGCTCCACAGCCACCGGTGGGCACTGTTCATCCGGTTGGCACCGGCTGAACCCGCTGGAGGGTCGACCGACCCCTGGACCTGGATGCCCTCGGGCACGCAGGACGGACTCAGGTCCCGAGGGTGTTTGACCACCCGCCGGTCGGCGGCAGCCCCACCATGGGGCCCGCCTCGTCCGCCACCTCGGCTACGACGCCGACAGGACGAAGGTCAGCGATCCGGCCCGCACCTGGTGCGAATGGAGCACGACGACTCGGGCCTTGACGGAGAACGAGCCACCGCCGCCACCCCAGTGAGCGACCCACATCAACACGACACCCCTGTCGTCACCAACCACCTGGGAGTATGTCTGGTTCACCTCGGACTGGCGCCCGGTGACAACAACCCCCGATCGGGCACCACAACGACCGAACCGGACCGATCTCCGACCAGCTTGCCCCGGGTCCCCTCGGACCGGCGCCCGATGAACGCAACCTGGCGATCGGGCACGACGACGACCGGACCGGACCGATCTCCGACCAGCTGGGCCTGGACCTTCCAGCCGACCAGCGTGCCGCGAGGATCGGTGAGCTTGATGGGCCCGAGGTCGCCCACGAGGCTGGAACCCTCCCGATGCAGCCACACGGTGAAGCGTGCAGGCGTGACGCGCAGGCGCCCTCCTGGGGGCACGCCCACAGTGATGATCTGGTGGAGCACACCGCGTGTTCCGGTCACCGGCCCCGAAGGCTCGGTCGACACCGGGTGCACGCGCTCGGACAGCTGTTGCTCCACCCACCTTCTGACTGCGGGGGATCGCCTGCGAGGGTGGTCGCGTCCCGGCTGTCCCAGACCGTAGGAGGCCCGGTGACGGTCACCTGGGCGGCTTGGTTCGACCCCAGCAGTGCCGGAGCGGGCCGCTGCGACATGCCCACAGCCACGGCGATCACCAGCACCGAGATCCCGATGGCCAGGACGGCGTCGATGCCGATGCGCACAAAGCGGAGCTTGCGGTTGCCGATCGAACGTCGCTCCACATTGACAGGATCGGCCCGAACGAAGACCACCCTGAGCGGATTCTTCACGATCACGCTGGGCGTCTCCCGTTCGGGCCCGGTGCTCACGACGTGATGATCACCATCGTGTCGGAGTAGGAGCCGGCCGCCACATAGGGGGGCACGGCCAAAGAGAGCGAGGCGCTGCAGGAGTAGCTTCCGCCGCCCGTACCGGGCGCCGCGTCACACAGAGCGGTAGGCGTGGTAGTCGACAGGGTGGCGGGAGGACCGGCTGTGATACCCGAGAGGCTCTCCCCCGCCGCTCCGGTGACCGGGGCCGGAGCCCAGGTGAGAAAGTCGGCGGGGATGGTGTTGTCCCCGGAGGGGCCTACGGAGGCGGGGTTGGTGAAGCCGCTCTCGAGCTGGGCGGTCACTGTCCAGCCCGGCTCGGTTCCCCGGCCATCGGACACCGACACCGAGTTGAGGGTGCCGACGGCCTGTGCGAACTGATCGTTGGAGAAGGTCACGTCCACGGCCGACGGGTTGGCGAGCGACGAACCGAGGGTCACCGGGCTCAGAGTCACGCCGGACGCCGACGGGTTACCGGCCGCCTGCACGTCCTGGACGGTCAGGAGCCCGGCTTCCACGACCTGCGACAGAACCGGTGACACGCTCCCGGCGAAATCCGCCGACCCGTTGTAGGTGGCAGTGATGGAGAACGTGCCGGCCAACGGCATGTTGGCCGGGCAGACTGCGGCCGCCGCCGACGAGAGGGTCAACGAAGTGCATCCGGTGATCGGCGTGCCGCCCTCGTCGAAGGTCACCGTGCCCGTCGGCGTGCCGGTGGCCGGAGCAACCGGGTTCACCACCGCGGTGTAGATGACCGACTGGCCGGCGCTCGACGGGTTCACCGTCGACGTGATGGTGATGGTGATGGTGGTGGTGGCGGTGGTGGTGGCGGTGACCGTCAGGCTCAGCGGGGCTGCGGTGCTGCCGAGGTAGTCCGTACTCCCCCCGAGGACGGCGTCGAGCTGCCCGTCCAGTTCCCCTCCACACCTGAAGACCATGCGTCTTTCCCCCCTGGACGTGCCGGTCTCTCCCCTCTGGACGGGCCAAGGAAGGGAGGTCCGCGCCCGCAGAGCACCGCGGCGGACCGCCGGGTCGGACGCCGAGGAGCCCCGCGCGACCCCAGGCTTGGTGGAGCAGCATCCGTGACCCAGGTACTCGGGGTGCTCCCTGCTGCGGCCGATCAGAGGCTGCCGCATCCTCGAGCCCCGGTCGCCGAGGGCGTCGCATCCGCCGCGTGCCAAGGTCCGTTGTGGCCCCCTCGGACGCCAATCTCCTCCGAGCCGCTCGGGTGCCATCTACTGGCTATCGGCAACCCGATTGCGGGCCCAGCTACTCCGGCACCTTCGCGGAACGGGCCTTTGCGTCCTGGATGAGTTGGTGTACCCGGGAAGGACTGACGCCCAGCCGTTGGGCCAGGACACGAACGGAGCCACCCGAGTCGTAGGCAGCAGCGGCGGCGTCCGCCCGCACCGCCGAGAGGCGTTCGACCGCCTGCTGGTGTCGGTCGAGCTCCTCTGTTGCGCGCTGGTACCGCACCTGGGGATCTGGAATCGCCTCGACCATGGCGACGAAGGCTCCGGTGTCGTCCGCCGTCCGTCGCAGGTCTTCCGGGCGCTGCTCCTGTGGCGCCTGTTGGGTGGGTGGGGGCTGCGGCACCGGTTCCGTGGGTGGGGGCTGCGGCACCGGTTCGGCGCCCTCGATCGGTGGCGCAGCTTCGGAGCGCCTCTTCTTCGGCTCCCGGTCGACACCCTTGCCCTGTGGCGCCCCTTCGGGGCGCTTCCCCTTCGGCGCCCGATCGGAGCGCTTCTTCTTCGAATCCTGGTCGGTCTGCTTCTTCTTCGCCATGTCCATGGAATCTTGACACGGGGAGCCGATCTGTCAACGGTGGATGAACGGTCGGTCCCTTTGGCAGAGCCCGCATGGAGCATCGGCACCTGGTCACGCCGGCAAGGTGCCCATCGCCGGCCACCACCGAACGCGCCCCCAGCGCGTACAGGGTGACAGGGAAGGCCCGATCTTCGGGTCCGCGCATGGCCGCTACCACTCCCCCTCCACGCCGGCGCCATCCTCCCTCCTTCCGCACTCGCCGGTGGGAACCCTCGGCAGGTCATCATGGAGCCCCTCCGGACGCGGCGTCCACCCTCGCTCGAGAGCACGGAACCATGCCCCATTTCGGTCCACTCGACCGCCGGTGCCGGACCGCAGAGCCCGATGGCACGGTGCCACGTGACGACCGCGGACCCGAGATGGCTCGGTCACGGTCCGTGGTCGAATCCGGCGACTCAGGGCATCGGTTCCATCAGGTGCCCGAGGGAGCGGACGGGGGCGGTACCTGATCCGCGCGTCCCAGGGCGGCCACCACCGCATCGACGGCCTCGGTCAACGGGGTCCCTGCCTCGATGGTCAGGTCGGGTGCGTCCGGCACTTCATAGGGGTCGTCGATGCCGGTGAACGATCCGATGCTGCCGGCTGTCGCCCGGGCGTAGAGCCCCTTGGGATCGCGGGTGGCGCAGAGCCCGGCCGAGGCGGCCAGGTAGATCTCCACGAAAGGGAGCCCGGAACGTTCGTGGAGCCGGCGGGCCCCGAGGCGCGCTTCGGCATAGGGACTGATCAGCGCGACGATGGCCACCAGCCCGGCGTCGGCGAACAGGCAGGCAACCTCGGCTGTCCGCCGGGTATTCTCCTCGCGGTCCTCACGGCTGTACCCGAGGTCGGCGCTGAGCCCGGTGCGCACGTGGTCACCGTCGAGCCGGTAGGCACTCCGGCCCCCCGAGACAAGGCGCTGCTCGACTGCGGTCGCCACCGTCGACTTCCCCGACCCGGAGAGCCCGGTCAGCCACAGCGTTGCCCCGCGTGCCCCGAAGACCTCGGCCCGTTCCTCACGAGTCACCAACCCCGGGTGCGAGGTGAGATTCGACGAGGCCATGCCGTGCGTCTCCGGCTCAATCGGGGCCGTGCAGCATGCCGGCGCCCACGGTCACGTTGGTGTCCTCGGCGGCCAGGATGAACGACCCGGTCAGTCGGTTGCGCCGGTAGCTGTCGTAGTAGAGCGGCTGGGTGACGCGGAGGCTGACCCGTCCGACGTCGTTGAGACCGAGGGTCGACGCCGACTCGTCGCGGTGCAACGTGTTGACGTCGAGTCGGTAGCGGACGTCCCGCACCACGGCGCGCACCCAGCGCGTGGTGTGCTTGAGCGCCAGGAAGTCCCCGACGGCCAACGGTCGCTCGGTCATCCACGCAACCATCGCGTCGAGGTCCTGGCCCACCGTGGGCTGGTTCAGCGGTCGGCAGATCAGATCGCCCCGCGACACGTCCACGTCATCAGTGAGCCTGACGGTCACCGACATCGGGGGGAACGCCTCGTCGAGGGGACCGTCGAACGTGTCGATGCCCGCCACGGTGGTGGTCAGACCGGACGGGAGCACCATCACGGTGTCGCCGGGTTTGAACACCCCGCCGGCCACCTGGCCGGCATACCCCCGGTAGTCGGGCACGCTGGCGGCCTGGGGACGCACCACCCACTGGACGGGCAGGCGCGCATCGATCATGTTGCGGTCCGAGGAGATGTAGACCTGTTCGAGATGATGGAGGAGGGACGCCCCCTCGTACCAGGGCATGCTGGCGGACCGCTGCACGACGTTGTCGCCCTGGAGGGCCGAGATGGGGATGAAGCTGAGGTCGCGGACGTCGAGGCGGCTGGCGAACGAGGCGAACTCCTCCCGGATCCCTTCGAACACGTCCCGGTCGTAGCCGACGAGGTCCATCTTGTTGACGCACACCAACAGGTGGGGCACCCGCAGCAGCGAGGCCAGAAATGCGTGCCGGCGGGTCTGTTCGACGATGCCCTTGCGAGCGTCGACGAGGACGATGGTGAGGTCGGCCATCGAGTTCCCCGTCACCATGTTCCGCGTGTACTGGATGTGGCCGGGGGTGTCGGCGATGATGAACTTCCGGACCGGGGTGGCGAAGTACCGGTAGGCGACGTCGATGGTGATGCCCTGCTCGCGTTCGGCCCGCAGACCGTCGGTGAGGAGGGCGAGGTCGGTGTACTCGTCGCCGCGCTGGCGGCTGACCCGCTCCATGGATTCGAGCTGGTCCTCGAAGATGGCCTTCGAGTCGTAGAGCAACCGCCCGATCAGGGTGCTCTTGCCGTCGTCGACCGAACCCGCGGTTGCAAGACGCAGCAGTTCCATCAGAAGTAGCCCACTCGCTTGCGATCCTCCATGGCCGCCTCGCTCACCCGGTCGTCGGCCCGTGTGGCACCCCGCTCGGTCAGCCGCGTGGCCGCCACCTCGGCGACGATGTCCTCGACGGAGACCGCCACCGACTCCACCGCACCGGTGCAGGTCATGTCGCCCACGGTGCGGTAGCGCACCGTGGCCTCGAACACCTCCTCGTCGCCCCCCGGGGCGACGTGGGGCCCCACCGACAGCAGCATGCCGTCGCGGCGGAACACCCGCCGGCGGTGCGAGTAGTAGATCGACGGAAGGTCGATCCCCTCGTCGGCCACGTACTGCCAGATGTCCAACTCGGTCCAGTCCGACAGAGGGAAGACCCGGATGTGCTCGCCGGCCCGGTGCCGGCCGTTGAAGAGGGACCACAGTTCCGGCCGCTGGTTCTTCGGGTCCCACTGTCCGAACTCGTCCCGGAAGGAGAACACCCGCTCCTTGGCCCTCGCCTTCTCCTCGTCCCGCCGGGCACCACCGAAGACGGCATCGAAGCGGTGCTCGGTGATGGCGTCGAGGAGCGTCCTGGTCTGCAGTCGGTTGCGCGACGGGTTGGGGCCCGGCTCCTCGGCGACCCGCCCGGCGTCGATCGAATCCTGCACGGAGGCGACCACCAGCGTGGCGCCGACCTCCGCCACGCACCGATCGCGGAACTCAAGCACCTCGGGGAAGTTCTGGCCCGTGTCGATGTGCATCACAGGAAAGGGGATCCGGCCCGGCCAGAAGGCCTTCTGGGCCAGCCGAAGCATCACCACCGAGTCCTTGCCCCCGGAGAAGAGCAGGACCGGCCGCTCGAACTCGGCCGCCACCTCGCGGATGATGTGGATCGACTCCGCCTCGATGTTCTCCAGCTGGGACAGCTGATAGCGGCCCGTCCCGGCGCCCGGTCGACCCCTATCCATGACTGGACAATCTACTCGACGGCCCACAACGTCTGAGCGGCGGTCCCTACGGTCGGAAGAGCTCGTCGGCCCCGAGCACATCGTCCATGCGCGCTATGGCCACCGTGGCATCCGGCGTCGATCCCCGCCGGCGACCGCCACCGCAGGCGGCGTTGCGCCGGGTGACCTGCGGTCCTCGAGGAGTCGGGAACGGCACGGTTGGTAGGCTTGGCGGGAGGAGCGCCAATGGACAGAACCCGCAGACTCGCCGTCAGCCTCGCCCTCAACGCAGCGCTGGTGGTCGTCCAGGTCGCCTTCGGCATCGTCGCCCACTCGAGCGGGTTGTTGGCCGACGCCGGCCACAACCTCGTCGACGTCGGGGCGCTGGCCCTCTCCATGGTGGCCGTGCGGCTGGTGCTCCGACCCCCCAGCGCGGCACGCTCGTTCGGCAACCACCGGGCCACCATCCTCGCCGCACTGGCCAATGCCTCCCTCATCGCCATGGTGACCGTGCTGATCGTGGTCGAAAGCGTGCACCGCCTCGCCCATCCCGAACCGGTGCGGGCGGGCATCGTGGTGGCAGTGGCGTCATTTGGCCTGATCGTCAACGGGGTGGCCGCCCTGGTGCTGCACGACCGTTCCAACGACCTCAACATGCGCGCCGCCCTGCTCCACATGATGGGCGACGCTCTGGCGTCGCTGGCCGTGATCGTGGGTGCGGTCATCCTCTTGTTCACGCCCTCGGCCACCTGGCTCGACCCGGTGTCCGCGCTGGTGGTGGCGGCCATCATCGTGTACCAGGCCTTCGGACTGTTCCGGGGCAGCGTGACCGTCCTCCTCGAATCGACGCCATCCGATGTGGACCTGGCCGAGCTGACCTCGACCATGGAGGGGGTGGCGGGTGTCGGCGAGGTCCACGACCTCCACGTCTGGAGCCTGTCCACCGAGATGCGGGTGCTCTCCGCCCACGTGGTGCTCACCGGCCATCCCACCCTCGAAGAGGCACAGGTCGTCGGCGACCACGTCAAGCAGGCCGTTGCCAGGCCGTTTGCCATCGCCCACAGCACGATCGAGCTCGAGTGCGAACGGTGCAACGACGAGGACGAAGACCCGTGCCGGATGGAGGCCGTGGCGCCCGTGGCGCCATCGACGCACCACCACTGAGCTACCGGCCCGTTCGCCCGGTTCGATCCGCCACGCAGGCGCGGCGCGATCGACGGCCGGACGCGACGCAGCCCCAAGTAACCGAGCGGCCGAAACCGCTCCAGCTCCTTGGGGCCACGTGCCCGGTGGCACCGGCCTCACCTGCGCCGAGCCGTGTCGGACGACCCTGCAACAGGCACCGGACCGCTGCTCCCCGGAGGGCGCCCCGGTCCGTCCCCGTACCACCGCTTCGGTCGCCTACGGCCCCGCCGACCCTGTGATCCGGACGTCCAGAGCGGCCTTGCGGCCCTTCCATCGGTCCTCGCCTCAGAGCCCTTGGGGCTTCGGCTTTCCGAACAATTGACACCTTGATCGAGGGCCGAGCCAGGGTCAAGAGGGTGTCGCGAAATCCTTACCTTTTCCTCAGGATTTCTTGCCGCGTCCCCAGGATCTTCGAAGATGTCCACCGGTCATCCCCACCATCGGAGTCCTTCGCACCGGCCTTGGCACGGGCGCCGCCGCCCGGCGGTAGCGTTGCGGTGGCCACGAACCGGGGGGAGGTCAGTGCTCCTCGGGAACACGCCAAGGGGTCACACGCTCGCATGGGCAACAACCGCAGCCAGCAGACGTTCACAGCGAAGAGGTTCGGGCGACCGGGCCACTGGCTTGCCGTGCTCGTCGTGGCGGTGGCGGTAGCGGTGGTCGTCGCCGTGCTGGCGGGCACCGGCTCGCTCGCGGTGCGTGCCACTGCCGCCGGCCGCCCGCACGTCCCGCACGTCCCGACAGCGCCGCTTCCGGCCGCTTCGACGCCACTGCCGACCGCCGCCGCCCTCCGCCCTCCCGTCAGCCCGGACCCCGCCTCCCCCGGCCTGCTGGTCAGCTCGGGCCAGGACCAGTCGGATCCGCTGCTCTATGCCACCGAGGGCCGTTACTTCCTCTACACCAGCGGACAGCCAGGTCCTCCGACGATCAACGTCCCGGTGTCCTCGAGCACCGACTTCACCACCTGGTCGCCGTTCACCGACGCCCTCCCCCAACTCCCCGGGTGGGCCCTTCCCGGTTACACCTGGGCCCCCGACATCCATCGGTTCGGGTCGACCTACGTGCTGTACTTCACTGCGGCGATCACTGGGTCCAGCCCCACCATGCAGTGCATCGGGGTCGCCGTCGGCTCCTCCCCCACCGGTCCCTTCGTCCCGACGGCGACCCCCTTCATCTGTCCGATCACCCAGGGTGGCGCCATCGATCCGCGCGTCTTCACCGATGCGAGCGGCACCAACTGGATGCTCTGGAAGTCGGACCAGAACATCGGGGGCGCCTCCACGCCGACCAAGCTGTGGTCACAACCCCTGGCCGCCGACGGGCTCAGCCTGACCGGCCCGCCCGCCCTCCTGATGAGCCCCGACGAGCCGTGGCAGGGCACCATCGTCGAGGCTCCCGACATGGTGCAGGTGGGCGGCACCTACTGGGTCTTCTACTCGGGCAACTGGTTCAACGAGCCGGCCTACGGCATCGGAGCGGCCCGCTGCGCAGGGCCGGAGGGGCCCTGCTCCGACACCTCGACCCTGCCGCTCCTCGGCTCCAACTCCCAGGGGGCCGGCCCGGGCGAGGCCTCCGTCTTCGAGGACCCGAGCGGGGTGTGGATGCTCTACAGCCCCTGGCGCTCCCTCACCCCCAAGCCCGACATCCCGGCCCGTCCGGTCTTCATCACCCGCCTCGGGTTCCTTCCCTCGGGGCCCTACCTCGCCGCCGGGGGGCCGCCCGGTGCCCTCGACGTGCTGAGGGGCCTCCGCTTCAGGTCGACCGCCGCATAGCGCAGGCGGCCCGGGGTCGGTCAGCTGCCGCGCAGGCGCTCCAACTCGACAGCCACGGCCTTGCCGTTGGCCTGCCCGCGGGTGGCCTTCATCACCAGGCCGGTGAAGAAGCCGGCCAGCTTGTCCCCCTTCTCGCCGCCCTCGCAGTAGCGTTCCCACTCGTCGGGGTGGGTGACCACCACCTCCGCCACGGTGGAGGCCAGCGAGTCCTCGGACATGGCCTCGAAGCCCCTTGCCTTGGCCATGGCGACCGGATCGCCCCCGCCGTCGGCCAGCAGGTCGACCAGCAGCGCCTTGGCCTGGGTAGCGGTCAGGGTGCCCGCGCCCTCCATCGTCAAGAGCGCCACATACGACCCGGGGTCGAGCCGCCGGGCCGCGTCGGCGTCGGTGGCGGCCTCGTTGGCCGTCCGAGCCAGCGCCAGCCCCGAGCCGACCCCAGCGGCCACCGCGGCGACCACCAGGTCGTCGAGCCCGAGGTCGACCACGGTCGCCACCTGGTCGACCTGGGCCTCGGACGCACCACCGCCGTCGATGAGCAGATCGATCAGGCGTGCCCGGCGGGTGGCCGGCATCATGCCCAGCGTGGCGGCCACCGCCTCGACCCACTCGGCATCCGGCACCAACGGCACCAGATCCGGCTCGAGGAAGTAGCGGTAGTCGTAGGCTTCCTCCTTCGACCTCAGTGCCACGGTGCGTCCGGCGTCCTCGTCCCAGTGCCGGGTCTGCTGGACCACCGCCTCCCCGGACTCGAGGAGGGCGATCTGGCGGTCGGCCTCGTAGTCGATGGACCGGCCCAGCGAGCGCACGGAGTTGAGGTTCTTGATCTCGCAGCGGGTGCCGAAGGGGTCGCCGGCCGAACGACGGACCGACACGTTGGCGTCGACCCGCATCGAGCCCTCCTCCATCTTTCCGTCGGAGGCGCCGGAGGCCACCAGCACCGCTCTCAGCTCGGTCGCATAGGCCCGGGCCTGGGCCGACGAGCGCATGTCGGGGGCGCTGACGATCTCCACCAGCGGCACGCCCGACCGGTTGTAGTCGACCAGTGAGTAGTCCGCCCCATGGATCCGCCCGGAGGTGCCGGCATGGGTCGTCTTGCCCGTGTCCTCCTCCATGTGGGCCCGTTCGATGCCCACCCGCGACCCGTCGGGAAGGTCGAGGTGCCCGTTCGCGTTGATCGGCTCGTCGTACTGGCTGATCTGATAGTCCTTGGCCTGGTCGGGGTAGAAGTAGTTCTTCCGGTGGAAGGTCGAGGGCCGGATCTCGCAGTTGAGGGCCGTGCCGATGGCCATGGCCATCTCCACCGCCTTCTGGTTGAGCACCGGCAGCGAGCCGGGCAGGCCCAGGCACACCGGGCACACGTTCGTGTTGGGCTCGTCCCCGAACATGTTGGGACAGCCGCAGAACAGCTTGGTGTCCGTCTTGAGCTCGCAGTGCACCTCGAGGCCGACGACCATCTCCCACCCCGGCTTCACGTCGCCACCCCCTCGGCCGGCGCCGGCGCCGGCGCCGGCGGGGCGAGCAGCGGTGCGGCCGCCTCCACCGCGGCGGCCACCTTCAGCACCGTGCCCTCGGACAGGGCCGGGCCGAGGAGCTGGACCCCGACCGGCAGTCCGTCATCGCCCGCTCCGAACGGGATGCTGACGGCCGGGTGTCCGGCCAGATTGGACGGGATGGTGCAGACGTCGGACAGGTACATGGTGAGCGGGTCGCCCGTCTTCGCCCCCAGGGCGAAGGCGGTGGTCGGGGCGGTGGGGCCGAGCAGCACGTCGCAATGGCGGTAGGCGGCGGCGAACCCGTCGATGATCTTCGTGCGCACCCGGAGGGCCTGGTTGTAGTAGGCGTCCACATACCCGGCGGACAGCACGTAGGTGCCGAGCATGATCCGGCGCTTGACCTCGTCACCGAAGCCGGCCGACCGGGTGGCGGTGTTCATCGCCACGGTGTTCTCGGCATCGACCCGCAGGCCGTAGCGGACGCCGTCGTACCGGGCCAGGTTGGAGGACGCCTCCCCGGGTGCGATCAGGTAGTAGGCCGACAGCCCGAGGGTGACCTCGGGGACCGACACCTCCTCGACCCGGGCACCGGCCGCGGCCAGGGCCTCGGCCGCCTGGTGCACCCGGTCCGCCACGTCGGGGGCGGCTCCGTCGAGGAACTCGGTCAGCACCCCGACGGTCAGCCCGTCGACGCCGTCGTCGATGACCGACAGGACCCGCGGCGTCGGACGGTTGAGCGAGGTCGAGTCGAGCGGGTCGTGGCCGCCGATGACGTCGAAGAGCAGGGCGGCGTCGGCCACCGAGGTGGCAAAGGGGCCGATCTGGTCGAGCGAGCTGGCGAAGGCCACCAGGCCGTAGCGGGACACCGTCCCGTAGGTGGGCTTCATTCCCACCACCCCGCACAGAGCCGCCGGCTGGCGGATGGAGCCCCCGGTGTCCGAGCCGAGGGCCAGCGGGGCGAAGCCGGCGGCCACCGCGGCGGCGGAGCCGCCCGAGGACCCGCCGGGGACCCGACCGGTGTCGTGCGGGTTCCGGGTGGGGCCGAAGGCCGAGGTCTCGGTCGAGGAGCCCATGGCGAACTCGTCCATGTTGGTCTTGCCGACCAGCAAGGCGCCCGCCTCGGCCAACCGGGTCACGACGGTGGCGTCATAGGGGGGCTTCCACCCCTCGAGGATGCGCGACGAGCAGGTGGTGGGCACCCCACGGGTGCACAGGTTGTCCTTCAGCGCCACGGGGACCCCGGCCAGCAGACCCGGGTCCCCCCCGTCGGCCACCTTCCGGTCCACGGCCCGTGCCTGGGCACGCGCCTCGTCGGCGGTCACCAGGTTGAAGGCGTGGATCGCCTCGTCGCCGGCCTCGATGGCGGCGAGGTGCTGTTCGAGGACGTCCACGGCGGACCACTCCCCCGCCCGCACCATGGCCGCCTGTTCGGCCGCCGGTGAGCGAGTGGTCACGGTGCCTCGCCGAGGATGCGGGGCACCCGGAACCGGTGGTCCTCCACCGACGGGGCCTGGGCCAGCACCTCCTCGCGGTCCACCCCCGGGCGGACCTCGTCGGGCCGCAGCACGTTGACCACCGCCATGGCATGGGCAGTGGGGGCCACGCCGGCCAGGTCGAGCGACGCCACGTCCGAGGCGTGGTCGAGCACCTCGGCCAGCTGGCCGGTGAAGAGGTCGAGCTCCTCGTCGCTGAGGTGGAGGCGGGCCAGGGAGGCCACGTGGGCCACGTCGTCGCGGGTCAGCCGTCCGGGCTCCGTCATCAGGAGGCGATGGTGCCGGGGCCGCCCAGGACCTCGAAGGCGAAGTCGACCACCTTCTTCTCGAGCAGCGCGGCGTCGTTGTCGAGAGTGGCCACGTGGTAGCTGTTCTCGAGGTGGACCCGCTCGACCCCGCCTCCGACCGAGCGCTCCAGCACGTCGCCGGAGACCGGCTCCACCACGTGGTCCTCGCGGCTGGACAGGATCAAGGTCGGACAGTGGATGTCCGCCAGCTTGGCATGGACCTCGTCGGCCCCGTCGAACAACGACAGCAAGGGCGCGAGCGGCGTGCCCGCGTAGGCGGACTCGGTGATCCCCTCCTTCTTGATGTCCGATCCGATGCCGTCGAGCACCGTGGTGCCGGCATCGAGCAGGCTGCGGATGCCGTCGCGGAGCTCGGCGTGCGGCGGGTCGATGAGGGGATTGACCACGGCGATGCCGGCGATCTCGGGGTGGCGCTCGGCCAGCCAGCAGGTGAGGGTCCCGCCCATCGACAGGCCGGTCACCACCACCTTGTCGCACCGGGCGGCCAGCGCCTCGTAGGCGGCCTCCGCCCCCCCGGACCAGTCCTCCCACCGGGTGGGCAGCAAGTCCTCGATGGCGGTGCCATGGCCCGGAAGCAGGGGCAGGTCGACGGTGTAGCCGGCTGCGGCGGCCGCCTCTGCAAGGGGCCGCATCGACTGGGGGTTGCCGGTGTACCCGTGGAGGACGAGCACGCCGTGGGATCCGCCGTCGGCGGACCACGGCTCACAACCTGGGATGATGGGAGCAGTCACGGAACGGGATGCTACCGGTGATGCCGGGGCCTGCTCAACGGCGCGCATGCGTCAGGCACCCGTCAAGGTGGGGGGCGGCTCGACGGCACCTCGGGGCGACCCAACGGAACCGGCCCGGGAGTAGAGTGAACGGCCAAGGGATTCCACTGACGGGCGAGGAGCGGCACACCGATGGCCACCTATCTGTTTCTGAGCGACGAATGGCTGGCCGAGGCGCAGGCGATCCGGGCGGAGTTCGACGGCCAGGTAGCCCCCATCGACCACTCGATCCGGATGAACCTTGTCGTGGTGGAGGTCCCCTTCGGCGAAGGGGCCGTGCACGCCCACGCAGACACCAGCGGCGGCGAGTTGGTGATCGACATCGGCCACATCGATCCGGTGGACCTCAAGATCACCATGGGCTACGACATCGCCAAGGCCATCCTGATCGAGGGCAACCCCCAGGCCGGCCTGCAGGCGTTCATGCAGGGCAAGATCAAGGTGGAAGGTGACCTCGCCAAGCTGATGGCCCTGCAGTCGCTGACCCCCGACCCGACGGCGGCGGAGATCGCCGCCCGCATCCAGGCGATGACCGAGTAGCAGCCCTGCGGTCGGGCGACCGGTCGGTCTGCCGGCTAGGTGACCGGCATCTCGGACGCAAGCCGCACCCTCCCGGGGCGGGCCGTGTTGCGCACGAAGAACCCGCAGACGGCGGCGAGGACGGCCACCACCGCCCCCACCGCGAAGGCCCGGTGGAACGAGGCCAGCGAGCCCACCCCGCCGTGGCCCGATGCCTGCACGGTCACCATCACCTGGATGCCGGCCACGATGCCGATCTGGGTGATGAGCAACTGCGCCGCGCTCATCACGCCGAGCTCGTCCGGTGCCACCTCGTTCGACGCCGAAGAGGCCGTCGACGGGGTCGAGATCCCGTTGCCCAGGCCGGAGAGCGCCAGCGCCAGGACGATGACTACCACCGAAGGGTCGGACCCGACCTGGGTGAAGACCAGCATCGACACGGTGAGGGTCACGGCCCCGACCACCACCGACCAACGCTCCCCCACCTTGACGGCTGCATAGCCGGCGATGGGTGCCGAGATCGAGAACATGAGCGGCCGGGCCGTCGACAGGAGGCCGGCACTCGTCTCGCTGTAGCCGTACACCCGCTCCATGAGGATCGGGAAGAGGAAGAACCCGCCCATGTAGGAGAAGTTGACGAAGGCACGCGCCCCGAGGGGGAAGACGAAGTTGCGCTTAGAGAAGTAGTGGAGCGGGATGAGCGGGCGAGGGGTGGTGCGCTCGTGGAGGACGAAGTACACCCCCGCCACCAGGCTGACGGCGAAGATGGCCAGGGTGGCCGGGGCGGTGAAGCCCCACGAAGGGGCGAGGTTGAGGCCGAGCAGGCCGGCAGTCACCGCGCCGGAGAGGGCGGCCGACCCGATCCAGTCGAGCTGGCGCCAGGGGCTGACCGGGGAGTCTCCTGCACGGTCAGTCGGTGAGGCAGCGGCCGGCGGGGCGTTGGGCGCGCCGGTCGGCACCGGGTCCGCTCCGGCCCGGTCGACAGTCTCGGGCTCCCTGGGCGCCCCGGCGGCCCTGGGTTCGGGCCCCTCGCCGTCCGACGCCAACTCGACGGAGCCGTCGTGGGCGGGAAGCACGACGACGGCCAGCACGGCGGCGATGGCCATCAGGGGGAGCTCTCCCCAGAAGAGGGCCCGCCACCCGAAGTACTGGATGATCGGCGCGCCGATGGTCACCCCGAGGACCGGGCCGCCCGCGCCCACCAGGGCCCACCAGCCCATGGCCTTGACCCGGTCCTCATGGGAGAAGGCCTGGAGGACCAGGGCCATCGACGCCGCTCCGGTGGCCGCGCCCTGCACCCCGTCGAACAGGCGCGCCGCGATGAGCACGCCGGCGGTCGGGGCCGAGGCGGTGAGGACCACGCTGACCGCAGCACCCGACAGCCCCCACAGGTAGAGCCGCCGGTAGCCCCGCAGGTCGCCGAGCTTGCCGAGGATCGGCGCGGCCACGCCGAAGGCCAGCAGGGGGCCGGTGGACGTCCAGGTGAGGGTGGTCACCGTGGTGTGGAGCTGGGTGGCCACCTGCGGCAGCGCCACCACGAACACGGTGAAGGTGATGTTCACCGACAACAGGCCGGCCAGCACCGTCCACAGCACCCACCACTGGTAACGCTCCGATCGGGCCAGCCGCCGGTGGATCCGGTGCCGGAAGAGCAGGGGCCACGGGACGACGATGCCGCCCTCGGCGCCGGCGCCTGTGCCGCTGAGCAGGGCCTCGGCCTCGATCACCTCGGCGGTGTCGAAGCTCCGGTCATCGGCTGGTCGTCCGGGTCCCCCGACCCGGGACACGGCTCAGCCTCCGAGCCGGTGCATCTCCGCCTGCAGCTCCGTCACCGTCCAGCGATCGTTCTTGTCGATGGAGTCGGTCATGGTCCAGGGCTGGAACAGTCGGACCTGGCCGCCGTGCACGAAGTAGACCCTGCCGGTCGAGGGGCAGCCCTCGGTGGCCAGGTAGGCCACCAGCGGCGGGACGTTGGCCGGGTCCCAGCTGTCGAACACCGAGGCATCGGTCGGGGCCTGCACGATGTCGGAGAGTCCGGGGGTGTGCTCGGTCATCCGGGTGCGGGCCGCCGGGGCGATGGCGTTGACCCGGACCCCGTAGCGCACCAGCTCGTCGGCGGCGATCGTGGTGAAGGCGGCGATGCCGGCTTTGGCCGCTCCGTAGTTGGACTGCCCGGGGTTGCCCAGCAGCCCCGACGTCGACGAGGTGTTGACGACCGAGGCCTTGACCTCGACCCCGGCCTTGGTCTGCTCGCGCCAGTAGGCCGCCGCGTGCCTGGTCGGGACGAAGTGCCCCTTCAGGTGCACGTGGATGACCGAGTCCCAGTCGGATTCGGACATGTTGACCAGCACCCGGTCACGCAGGATGCCGGCGTTGTTGACCAGCACGTGCAGGTCCCCGAAGGTCTCGACGGCGGTGTCGATGAGGCGCTTGCCACCGTCCCAGTCGGTGATGTCGTCGGCGTTGGCCACCGCCTCGCCACCGGCTGCCTTGATCTCGTCGACCACCTGCTGGGCCGGCGAGCGGTCGTCTCCGGAGCCGTCCAGGGCACCGCCCAGGTCGTTGACGACCACTTTGGCCCCCTCGGAGGCGAACAACAGGGCGTGTTCACGGCCGATGCCGCGCCCCGCTCCGGTGATGATTGCAATCCGTCCGTCCAGTGCTCCCATGTCCTCGTTCCCCGTTTCGGTGCCCGCTCGCCGCGACCGCACGCCGGGTCGGCCGCGCGTGACTCGTTCCGCCCACGTTGGCAGCCCCCCGGCGCCGCGGTCAAACCGGCAGGGTAACGCGTGGCTGTCCGACCGGTACCGGCACCGGGCGGTCCGTCGGCCGCCCCAGTCCGGCCGCCACGACGGCGTCCACCATGCGCCGGACCCGGGCCCGCGGTCCGGCCACCAGCACGTATTCGGTGTTGCGGAGGTGGGACACGGTCCCCACCTTGCGGCCGGCGGGGTCGTGGATGCCAATCCTCGCCCCCACGTAGCGGGCGGAGTCGAAGGCCAGGACCTCCACATGGCCGCGGCCGGCGCAGAGCTCGTGCAGTTCCTCGTAGCTCAGCCACGACTCGTTGTTGTAGGAGAGGATCACCACCTCGGCCCGGACCGCGGTGACCACCCGGGCCAGGGCGGCCGGCATGGTCCGCCTCCCGTTGAAGGCACTGCGGGTGGACGGGTCCCTGAGGTCGGTGCGCTTGCAGGCCACGCCGTAGTGGGACGGAGCGTCCCAGGCGACGATGGTCTCCCACACGTGGTAGTTGGAGTCGTAGCGGTGCTGGTTGTAGGGAGGGTCGAGATAGGCGAGGTCCACCTCGCCCAGCTCCGGCGCGCCGGCCAGCGCGCAGGCATCACCCCGGACGGCCCGCCCCGGCCCGGCCAGGAGCTCGGGCATGCGCAGCCGGAGCGGCTGATGGGCCCGCGCCGCCCACTGCTTCAGGTAGGCCATCTGCAGGCCGGTGGTCGAATCGACCCGGTCGGCGGCCTCGAGCAGGCTGGTCAGCAGCACCGGCCAGAGGTCGCTTCCGGCGTATTCGGCCTCGATGGCGTCGCGCACGGCGTCGATGCGGGCGCCGTTCTCGGGCCGGAAGTACCGCGACGACTCGCAGAAGGTGGCCGTCACGTAGCCGGGCCTGCCCGGCAGGGCGTTGAGCCGGTCGACGGCAACGGACAACGCGGGGGTGAGGGTCGGTTCGGCCCACGGGTCGCTGTCCACGTAGCACCGGGCCAGGACGTGGGCGAAGCGGGCGCTGTCCACCGCGGTCACGTTCATCCCCTGCCGTTTCCACGCCTGGGCGACCCGGGTGGTCCCGGTGAAGAGGTCGAGCCCGGTCCGGGCCCCGGACGCCGCGGCCAGGACGGTGAGGGCCGGCACCAACCGACGCTTGGACCCCAGGTACTTGATCACGGACGCACCGCACTCATCCGGCGGTCACCGCCGGCCGAACCGCCGGAACCACCAGTTGGGGTCGCGGGCGTGGGCGTGGAAGTGGTCGGGGATCTGACGCATGACCCGGTCGTAGGACCACTCGCCCGATCCCAGGCGCTCGTCGGCGACGAGCCCCAGCTGGGTCAGCATGTGGTCGAGCTCGACCTCGGGGGGCTCGCTGCCGTGCTGCTTCCACACCACCATGGGGACCCCGCACACCTCGCAGTCGGCCACCCAGCAGGTGTCGTCCTCGTGGAACCACTCGGTGATGCGGGCGGCCTCGCACAGCTCGCAGCCGGCCCGGGCAGGGGTCACAGGGTGTAGATGTTGACGGTGGTCCCGGGCAGCACCGACGACCCCACCGCCGGGTCCGTCGAAAGCACCGTGGTCGAGCCGGGCGGTCCGTAGGGGCCGGCGACATTGAGACCGAGGGCCTGGAGCGCACTTGTGGCGGCGGCCACCGAGTCCCCCACCAGGTTGGGGACGGTCACCGGTTGGGGCCCTTGCGACAGGTCGACGGTCACCGTGGAGCCGAACGGCTGGGGGCCGGCCGAGGGTGGGGGCGTCGTACCGATGACCTGGCCGGTGGGCACCGTGGAGCTGTACTGCTTGGCCTGTGCCGGGACGAAGCCGGCTGCGGTCAGCGCGGCCGAGGCGGTGGCGTACGTCGACCCGGCTCCGGTCACTGTGGGGATGGCCGCCGGCGCATGGCCCTTGGAGGTGATGACGGTCACCGTCGAACCGTAGGGGGCGGTGCCGGTGGGCGAGGTGGCAAGGATGGCACCGGCCACCACGGTCGAGCTGTACTGCGCGGCCACGGCGGGGCACACCCCGACCAGGTGCACCGCCTTCAGGGCCTGGACGGCGTCGTTGCAGTTGGTGAAGGTGGTGAGGTCGGGGATGGCCACCGGCGGTGGCCCGGTGGACACCACGACACCGATGACCGAGCCCTCCTTGGCCGTGACCGGTTGGCCCCCGCTACGGGGCTGGGGCTGCTGGCTCAGGATCAGGCCGGTCCCCATCGTGATGCTGGTCCGGTGGCCGGTGGCCCGCACGGTGAAGCGGTCGGGGTGCACCGCAGCGTTGGCCTCGACCAGTGACTTCCCGACCAGGAGCGGCACCGGGTGGCTCGGGGTGAAGACCTTGTTCGCCACGGCGTAGCTGATCCCGCCGGCGAGCACAGCGGCGACCACCACGACGGCGGCTGCGACCCACAGCAACCGCCTTCGGAGCCGGGGGGTGTCCTCCGCCTGGACGGCGGCCGGCGGCACCGACCCGGTCCGCTTCGGCGGACCTTCGCCAACCGCGGGTTCACCCAGTTCGGTGAGATCCTGCTCGTCGTGGAGGGGTGGCCGTCGGGCCGGTCGGACCATGGCCTTTCCCACCTCACGGGCCTCCACGAGGGGGACGGCATCCACGATGGGCAGCGGTTCGGGTGCCGGCAGTGCCACGGCCAGCGCCTGCAGCCGGGCCGCCAGATGGGAGGCGTCGAGGCGCTCGGCCGGGTCGGGAGCGGCCGCCCACACCAGGACGTCGCTGAGCGGGCCCAGGGCGTCGTGTTCGGGTAGCAGGGCGCCCACCCGGGCCATCAGGGTGGCCACCGTCGTGTCGCCGATGAACGGCGCCTCACCGGTCACCCCTTCGTAGAGCACCAGTGCCAGCGCGTAGACGTCGGCCCTGCCGTCGAGCACCCAGCCCTCGACCTGCTCGGGAGCGGCGTACCGGGCGGTGCCCAGGATGGCGCCGTCCGGCTCGGTCCACGCCGCCTCGGCCAGGGCCCGCGCCAGCCCGAAGTCGGCGATCCGGAGCCGCCGATCGGCGTCGAAGAGCAGATTGGCCGGCTTGATGTCGCGGTGGATGAGGCCTCGGCGGTGGGCGTAGTCCAGCCCGGCGGCGGCCTGCAGCCCCACCTGCACCGCCTGTTGGGGGGTGAGCAGCACCCCGGTGTCGTAGACCTGGCGGAGGCTCCCCCCGGCCAGGTACTCCAGGACCAGGTAGGGCTCGCCGTCCTCCTCGCCCCAGTCGTAGACCTGCAGGATGTTGGGGTGGTTGAGGGCGGCCACCGCCCGCGCCTCGGCCCGGAAGCGCTTGAGGAAGGCGACGTCGCCGGCCAGGGCCGGGTGGAGGACCTTGATGGCCACCCTCCGGTGCAGCGACACGTCGTCGGCCAGGTAGACGTGTGCGGACGCACCGGTACCCAGGGCGGTGACCAGTCGGTAGCGGCCGCCGAGGACACGTCCGATGGAGTCGGTGATGCTCGGCATGATGGTCCCACCAGGCTACCGAGTGGAGGCAGGGAGTTGGTGGAGGGTCGGGGCGTTCTGGTCCCAGGAGGACACGCGCAGTTCGGGGCCGATGCCCCTCCCTGGACGGTAAGGCCTATCCGGTGGCGATCCTGCCAGCCGCCTCAACTTCGTCGGCCGGAACTTGTCCGTCAGCGCCGGACCGGGTCGGAGGCATGACCGGGGTGCAATCGCCAGAGGCCTCTCCGCACTTCACCCACATTGCGGTTTCAGCGACGGTTCACGTGTGGGAGCTCGACGTGGACCCAGTCAAACAGGCGGCCGAGACCTGGTCGGGTGTCACACCGCGCGAGTCGTGCCGTTGCAGGCATCGGATCAGCGAATCGAACTGGCCACCTCCGAACAGGTCTCGTGCGCGTTGGGCCCAGCCAAGCGCGGCGGGGGTGTCGCCTCGTTGCACCGCGACCGACACTTCGTCGAAATAGGTTTGCTGGATGGTGGGGTCCAAAGCCAATGACCGCTTCAGTGCCGAGGAGGCGGCCGCCAGGTTGCCGATCACGGCCTCGTTGAAGCCGAGGCGTCTCCAGGCTGTGGCATCCCCCGGGTTCCGGGCGATGGCGACGCGGTTCCAGGCGATTGCCTGTTGAATGAGCGTGGCGTTGCGATTGGACTCCCCAAGCGCGCTGAGAACGTCGGACGTTGCATTGGCCCCATCCGACCACATGGGAAGATGACGACTGGCGGCGGCCAGCGTTGCCGGGTTCAGGCCGACGATGCCATCCTGCAATTCGGTGTTGCCGACCATGACGGTGATCCCCGCGAAGAGCGCCACCACGACGGCGACCACCCGGGCCGCCGTCGTGGCCCAGGTTGTCCACTCGGGCATTTCCACGTGTGCTCCGGGGACGACGGTCGGGTCCCGCTGGACCGATCCGACGGCCGCCGCTCCCAGGGCGAGGAAGGCGAGGCTGGTGGTGGTCAGGTCGAGGGGCTCGAGAAGCCCGCCGGCCAGGATGGCCAACGAGTAGAGCAGCAGGGCACCCCTGGCTCGACGGACAGCCGGGATCAGCCAGGCCAGGAACAGAGCGAGGCCGAACAGCCCGGTGGTGACGGCAAACTCGACGAGGAAGTTGTGAGTGTCGGGGAAGATGCCATCATGCACAACCGATGTGACCGACCGGTAGGGGAGAGTGGCGGCCTGCGACTGACCAGGCCCGATGCCGAACAAAGGACGGGCGAACACTGCATGGAGCCCCGCACTCCATATCCTCAGGCGTGGGCCCACCGCGCCGTTGGCGGAGGCCACTGAGCGGAAGTTGGCCGAGCTTCCCGCCTGCACCACCTTCTGGAAGGCCAGACCGACCAGCAGGCCCCCGCCGGTCGCGACTGCGAACGCCGCCGCCGCTTTGGCCTTGCGGGTGGCCAAGACCCAGACAGCAAGCCCAGCGATCAACACCAGCCCGTAGCGCTCACCGGAGAGGTACGTCCCTACTCCCAGCCCTGCGGTCATCGCCCACCACGCCCACGGGTTACGCGGGGCGCTCCGCCACGCCAGCAGCGCCAGGCCACCGACGATGAGCTGGGCCGAGTAGACGGGGTTGGAGGCGAACCCAAGGGGTTGGCCGAGTCCGAACTGCATCCCGGGGAAGTGTGCGACCACGTGACCGAGGAGCGACCAGCCCTGGCCGCCCACCTCGAGCACGGTTGCCCCGGCATTGAGGAGGGCAAGCAGGACCAGACCCCGGCCGAGGAGAACGGCACCCGGGTCTCCGAGGTCGGTCCCGAGGGCCCAGAGCGCGGCAAGGCACAGCAGAAACAGCCATCCCGTGCCCACCTCATCGGCGCCGAAGAACCCGATGAGCGGGGCGGGCGACAGCGCTGCGGAGACGGCGGCCACGACGAGGAAGCCGACGGCAGCCCGGGCCGGCCAAGCCAGCGTTGAGCTCCAGGCGCGGAGTGCCAGGGTCGGCAGGCCGAGTGCGGCCAACACCAGCAGGATCGTGACCCTCGGCCCGAAGTACTCGGTCCTCTCATTGGTGAGGGCGACGACCCCGAGAAGGACAGCACCGACCGTGACGGTCCAGGCCAACGGACCTGGCCCGAGCGGAGCCACGGGCCGGCGCCCTGCCCGTGGCCCTTGGCCCTGGTGCGTCGGTGAACGAGGGCCCGTCTGGTTGCGCTGCGCCCCTTTGGTCGCCGGCCCTTTGGTGCTCGCCCCTTTACGCGGTGAAGCGGTGCTCGATGCCCCCTTCTTCGATGCCTTCTTGGCCGGCGGCGCTGTGCGTGCCGAGGTCTTTGCCATCGATCGTTCCTCCCCCCGGGGTCGGGTCGTGCTATCGGCGCCAGCTTGCGAAGTCACGGTCTTCCGCTCCGTTTGAGGCCGTGACCACAGCCGAGCGTTGCTGCTTGTCGTCCGATCCCATCTCGGCGTGGTGAGCGGAGTGCCGTGTCAGCTCACCGGCGTCCTCCGTATCAGTCAACTCCCCCCAGCTGAAACCAATGGCAACGCTGTCGGAGCGACACCTTATGCCAATGAAGAGCGCGGCGGCCGATGCCGGGCGGCGGACCTGACGGCGGATTGCCAGTGACGATGATGCCGTTGGCACGCTCCGCTGTCCGGTCAGCGTCCATACGCCCGTACCATGGCCTTGACTGTCCGGGCGACGATTCGGGCATCGAGCACGGGCCCCTGGTGGCGCAGGTAGAAGAATTCGTACTGGAGCTTCTCGAGGGCGTCCTCCACGCTTGCTCCGTAGTGGAACTTGACCTGGGCCCAACCTGTGACCCCGGGGAGCACCAGATGGCGGACGTCGTAGAAGGGGATCTTCTCGGCCAACTCGGCCACGTAGCGCGGCTGCTCGGGTCGCGGACCGACCAGCGAGAGCTCGCCGCGCAGGATGTTGAGGGACTGGGGGAGCTCATCGACATGGAAGCGGCGCATGAGCGCGCCGAGCGGCCGGAGCCGGGGGTCGGCCACCTTGGTCCACTCGCTCTCGGGGTTGCCGACCGGCATGGTGCGAAACTTGAGCATGGTGAACGGGTGGCCGCCCTTGCCCACCCGGACCTGTCGGAAGAAGAGCGGCCCTGGATTCCCAAACTTGTTCGCCGCCCATACCAGGGGTGCGATGAGCAAGGTGACGGCCAGCCCCACCACCGCTGACAACAGGTCGACCACCCGCTTCATGCGGGCGTAGCTGGGCGCGTGGAGCTCTTGGATGTCGAACATGAGCGACACCCGCTCGAGGTCGGCCACCGGGAGCTTGCCCAGCCACTCGTCATAGAAGACGGCCAGCGTGCGGATTCGAACCCCCCGGCCGTGCAGCCGGGCGGCCTGGGCCACCACCGCTTCATCCGCCTGGGCATTGCGACCGAGGACCACGACGGTGGCTCGATGGACGGCCGCCGCCTCGATCAGGTGGGCTCCGGCCACCCGCCCCTGGGACGTGGCCCGTTCGATCGGAAGCACCTCGACGATCTCCGCCGGGCGTTCGGCCACCCTGCGGAGGTCGGCATCGAGCGAGGCGGCTTCGTCGGGTCCGAGCACGGCGAGCACCCGGTCGTTGCCGTCACCGCGGCGCCGGGACCGGAGGCCCGATAGTGCGACGATGCTGTCGATGGGGAAGAGGAGAAGTGCGGCGCCCACGACCACCTCACGGGGGAGGAGGAGGGAGCCCAACACCAGCTGGAGAAGCGAGATGGTGACCGCTCCCCCGAAGGCGGCTCCGACGGCCGCCCACAGGGCGGAGATGGCCGTGCGTTGGTCGTCGAGGACGCCTGACAGGTAGGCCGAGAGCTCGATCACGACGATGTACCCGGCCGTCCAGGCGAAACGCCGATTGCCGGTGAAGGTGTAGTGGCCGACCAGATGGGCGTGCAGTTCGCCGAGCACGAGGACCACCACCACGGGTGCCAACACCAGCAGCCAGCGTCTCGCGCTTCTCACGGAATCACCGTCCGTTGACGCGGTTGCCCTCGTGGCCCTGTGGACCTGACCGGCGTGGTCCGGCCATCGCAACGTGGGCACAGGGGCATGGTTCCAACAGCCGATCGTTCTGCCACCCCCACCCCCACCCCCCTGACCGCTCGTACCTCCCCAAGCGGGCAAATTGTAGGCGGTGGCGGGCAATGGGTCCACCCCCGGGGACCCCTCACCCCCGGGGACTCCCCGCCACCGGGCACCACCGGGGGTGGTCGGAGTCTCGGACACCGGCGGGTGCCCGTGGGAGACTTCCGGCCATGCGTGTCGAGACGTGGCGTAGGGCGGACACAGGGGAGTGTTGTGGCTCCCACCCTTAGCATCGTGCTCAAGGTGCGCAGCGAAGAGGCGATGTTGCCCGGCTGCCTCCGGCGCCTCGCCTTCGCCGACGAGATCGTGGCCGCCGTGGATGATCGGACCGACGACCGCTCTGTCGAGATCCTTTCCGCCGCCGGTGCTCGTGTCGCCGAGGTGAGGTTCGAGGGGTTCGCCAGTCTGGCCAACACCGGCATCGATATGGCCACCGGCGACTGGGTCTTTCTCCTCGACGCAGACGAGCGGGTGAGCCGGGTGCTGGCTGCTGAGCTCCGATCCGCGATCCAGGGGCCGTTCGACGGGTTGCGGGTGCCGGTGGCCAACTATTTCCATGGCAGGCTCATGCAGTACGGGGGATGGCAGGAGCGCCCGATTCGCCTTTGGCGCCGGGGCATGGCCCATTATGGAGGGGCGCTGCACGAGCGGCCCCGGTTCAGCGTCCATCATCCACGGATCGGCGATCTGCAGGCTCCCCTGGTCCACTTCTCCCATCGCTCGGTGACTGACAACCTGGCCAAGTCGGCCAACTATGTCGAGGTGCAGGCACAGGACCTGTTGGCGTCCGGCGCGGCCAGAGTCACCTCATGGCAGCTGTGCCGGACCCTGATCCGCGAGATCGGCTTCCGGCTCATCCTCCGGCGTGGTTGGCGCGACGGCGTGGTTGGCGTGTATGAGGCGTTCTACTGGCCGTTCTCCCACATGTGCGCCCAAGTGCGGCTGTGGGAGTTGCAACAGAGCCCCCAGGTGGAGGATACCTATCGACTGCTCGAGGACACGACCTGGTGACACCGTCCCCGACGGATGCGACCGTCGTATTCGTCGCCTTCGGCGTACGGACACTTCCACTGGACTGGATACCATCTGGCGCACCTGTCGTCATCGTGCACAACGACCCACTCCTCGATGAGGAGCAAAGCAACCACCCAGGGGTGACGCATGTCCGCCCCGGCGAGAACCTCGGGTTTGGCCGAGGTGTCAATCTGGCCGTCGAGTTCGTTCGCTCCCGCCGCGTCATCGTCTGTAACCCTGACGTCGAGCTTGGCCGCAGCCACTGGGCCGCATTGGCATCTGGAGCGGCTGACGAGGTGGTCACCGTCCGCCTGCGAACCTCCGCCGGTCAGCCAATGGCGTCCGTTCTGCCGTACCCAAGCCCGATCGTACTCGCAGCGGGAACATTCCGAACGGTGCGGATCGCTCCTCCGGGGAGCAGACGCCGGGCGCTGCTCACCAAGCTGCTTGGCACATGGGGCCAGGATCGCCGCTGGACGGTCGAGACTCCACCTGGTCGCTTCTCACTGCGGGACCGCTGGGTATCGGGTGCGGTGTTCTCGATCGATACCGAGCTCTTCCGCAGGGTAGGTGGTTTCGACACCGACTACTTCCTCTACCTCGAAGACACTGACCTCTCGGGCCGCCTAGCGACTCTCGACCCACCGATCGTCGCGGTCGTTGCCGACGCCGAGCCGGGCATTCACGCTGTCGGTGGTTCGGCACGAGACGTTCCAGCGGCTCGGCTTGCCCGCCGGGCCCAGTGGGAATCGGCGGCCCGCTACGCCTCGTTGAGATCGGGGTGGGAATGGGTAGCCATCGGCGTGGCCCTCCGATGCGGTTCGATGATCGATCGAGTGATGCACCCGAACATCCGAACAGGGGCTTGATGTGCCGATTCCCCCTGGGCACTACAGATGACAAGCTCCAAGCAGCCTCCGACCGATCCACGTGGATCGGATGCCGGCGTTCGTCGGCGGAGTCTGCTGTGGACGGGGAGGATCCCGACCGGCCGCATCCGCATGCCCGGGAATACGGCACCGCCCGATGGGCCGGAGGGAGAACCTGGCCATCGAGGGCGACCGTTGTTCAGCCAGTTGGCAACTCTCGCTTCAGGACGGGGCGCTGCCGGTCTCCTCTCGGCGCTCTGGTTGATCACCGCGGCCAGGACGTTATCCCCTAGCGCCTTCGGCGACCTCGCCCTGATCCTCGCAGTCGGTTCGATGGGCGGTGTCCTCAGCGATCTCGGCCAGCAGACTTCGTTGGCACACGAAACTGCACAGTTGGGCTATCTCGACAAGCGACTCATCGGCGCCGTACTCCGACGGCGCCTGCTCCTGAGTATTGCCGCCATCGCGTTCACCAGCGCCCTCTATTTGTCGGCTGCCACCAACGGCTCGTTTCTCATCCCGCTGATCTATGCACTTTCGATCCTCGGGACAGCGATCTACAGCACCCAGATTGCCGCACTTACCGCAATCGGACGGGCACAGGTCGACGGGGCCAATGAGGTCATTTCACGGATGGGAGTACTGGTAGTTGGCTGGTGGTGGCTTCACAATGGAGGGGGATTGACCGGAGCGGTGGCGGTCTACGCGCTGGCCGACGTGGTAAGCGCTGTGGTCATCACCCTCGTGGCGAGGAAGACGCTGGTCGATTCGGACCGCTCGGTGAGCTTGACGAATGTGAGTCTCCGGAAGACCGTGCATCTCGCCTTTGCCATGACGGCTGCAATAGTTTATGCGCGCGTCGATATCTGGCTGTTGGGACAGTTGAAGGGCTCGGCTACTGCAGGGCACTACGCGGCGGCAGACAGGATACTCGACGCGGTCCTTCTGATTCCTGCTGCGCTCGGGTCGTTGGCGATCGCTCAGACAAGCCCACTACCCCCGTCGCAGCGTTGGGACAGAACGAAGCTGCTCGCTGGCCTCGCCGTCCTTCTGGCAGCGTTGCCTGCCGCAGTCGTGGCCCCGTTCGCTGGTCCGATCATGGGATGGCTCTTCGGGGAGTCCTTCCGACCAACCGCCTTCGTCCTGGTCGTGCTGTTGATGTCGGCACCGTTCGGGGCGGTCGCTGCTGCATGTTCGCCGGTCTCAGCTGTCACCACTCGATGGCTCTTCACCATTGTCTTCGGAGCCGGCCTGCTCGTGAACATCGTGCTGAATCTCATCCTGATTCCCACCTTCGACGCCACCGGAGCCGCCGAGGCCAATCTCGCCTCGGAGCTGCTCTTGGCGGTCCTTCTGCTGGCTTCCATCAGGCACCAGAGGCACGGGCGAGAGCGCAAGATGACGCCGCAAGTTGACGGCGACTGATTCTCGTTGCCCGTGTGAGCGAGGGACGCCTGTCGTGGGATTCGCCATCCCAGTGCCGAGAGTGCGCTGGTACGGTTTCACTCCGGACGGGGAGCCCGGGTCGGCGTGGGTCAGGCTCTGCCGTCGTGTCAAGCGCTCGGGATGAGCTGCAGGATCGTGGGAGAACAGTGATGCAGACAGGGCTTCCGGAGTGGCGCCAACCCTCGACACATGCGCGTCATGACCTGGTGGGACAGGAAGGCTCTCTCGATACCGCTCTGCACCTGTCGCGCTACGCATGGGCACGATCCCATTTCTGCCATCCGGGGGAGCGGGTGCTCGACCTGGGTTGTGGAACTGGTTTCGGTGTCTCATTTCTTGCCGATGTCGCAAGGCATGCGACCGGAGTCGACTTCTCGGAAGATGGACTGGAGTTGGCGCAGAAGCTCTACGCCTCCGCCAAGACGACCTTCCTGCGTGCCGATCTCACTGACCCGTCTCTGGCGTCACACCTGGGCTGTGCGACATTCGACCTCGTCACGTCTATGGAGACCATCGAGCACCTCGACGACTACTTCACGTTCATCGCCTCGGCTGCCCGGTTGTTGGCACCGGACGGGGTATTTGTACTGGGGACGCCGAATCGCCGTATGACTTACGAGCGCTATCCGAACCGGCGGCACATGGACCGCTCTCATATCCAGGAGTTCACCCTGGTGGCGCTGGAGCACAGCCTCAGGGAGGCGTTCGAACAGGTCGAAATGTACTTCCAGGTGATACCGGGGTACTGGGGGCCTCGTGGTGCCGAACCTTCCGCCCGATCGGGAAGGCTGCAGCGCCTGCGAGAGTCGATTCCTCCCCGAATCGCACCTGTCATTCTCCGGGCTCTGATGAGAGCTGGGGTGTGGGACACCGGATTGTCCCGCTCCTGGTCCGTCGAGGACATCGAGTTCTCCGAGGTCACGCTGGACCCCACCCTTGAGTCGGTTGCGTTCTCCTTGATCGCCGTCTGTCGGGACTCCCGACTGCGTGGCAGCGATGGCGACGGCGGTATGCGTGATGCCGGCCATCTGAAGTAGCGGCCATGTGACTCATTCGCATCTGGTCGGTTGTGCCAGCCTGGACCGACTGCGTGATCTCCCTGTCCGTCAGCAGTCCCTTACGTCCGCCATGAGATGCCGCGATCGAGCAAACTTTCGCAGGGGGAGCCGGTCCGCCCGTTGCCCGTCGATGGCCGTCGGTAGCCGCCTCTGGCAGCATTCACAGCCGGACCAGTCCCGATCCTGACCAGTGGCCGATGGAGGTCACGTCGAGCTTCGGGGAGGCCACCGAGTGCCAGAACGAGACCATGTTGGCCACACGGATGTCATCGAAGAGGACGATGGCGCCGGTGCCCGCCAAGGCCCTGCTGAGCAACGCCCACAGCTTCGGCTCGAAGACACGGTCCTTAGGGCCGTCGACGAAGATCAGCTGGGCCCGCCGCAGGGTCTCCAGTTGCTCGCCGAAGTACCCCGGGCGGCTCAGATCTCCGATGCGCTGCTCCAGCCGACCGGAGGTGAAGTCCGATTGCGTCAGCACGGAGTCCGGGATCGACTGCCAGGGCACGATGTCGTAGGTGACGACCTCGGCGTCCGAGTCGAGAAGGGCAAGCGAACCCATGCCGGTGAATGTCCCGACTTCCACCACGCACCTGGCACCGACCTGGCGGGCGAGGAGAGGAAGCATCCGGTAGTGCTCACTCGGCCACTCGTCCGCCCATTGGCGCTGCGCACGGCCGATCCGGCGTTCGGCCAGGTGACGGGGGGGCGAGTCCGCGGTCGCCCGACCAACACGGAGCATGAGGTCGACCAGGGCGGGTTGGGCAGATGGGCCCACTGGTGCGATGACGCTCAACTGGGCGTCGGGAATCCCGGTGATCTTCCGTAGGACGCGGTTGGCGGCACCCTGCAGACGAAGCCCACCGGTCCCCATGGAAATGCCACAGTAGCGACGCTCCGGCCCCGATGCTCAGTGCGGGTGGGCTCGCTCCTGCCGCGGATCGGACACCATTGAGCCGAACGCGGCGACCGCTCCCGATGGTCGGCGGATCGCAAGCGTGGTTGCCCGCACCACCGCCGCGCAGAGGGCCAGTGCCCAATCACGCGGTGGGTACCACTTGGCGGCGAAGGTCATCGTCCCGCGCCACCACTGGACTTCCCGCTGCCACGACGACCGATGAGAGGAGCCGGCCCGATGGACGGCCCAGGGGATGGGCAGCGCCAGCAGGGTCCAGCCCGCCTCCCGGAAGCGCCGGCTCAGGTCCATGTCCTCGCCGTAGAGGAAGAACCGCTCGTCGAAGCCGCCGACTTCCTCGAAGGCCCGGCGCCGGACCAGCAGTGCGGTGGCAGCGAGGGCTTCGGTCGCCACTGGTCCGATGGGGACCCGCTCCACGTGATCGGCCAGACCGGCCACCCGCCGGGCAAGCGCCTGCACCGGCGGCCATCGCAGCAGCACCCGGAGGTGCAGGGCACGCCCCCAGAGGTGGGCCGGGCCGAGGGCCACCCCGTGGCTCCGTTCCGGTCGGCCGGTCGCGGCGTCGGTGATCACTCCCTGGAGGGCGGCCACCTCGGGGCGCCGCACCATCAGGGTGAGACCCTCTTCGATGGCTCCGGGGATCGCTCGGGCATCCGGGTTGACGAGCAGCACGAACGGTGCTGACGTGAGGGACATGCCGTGGTTGTGTCCGGCACCGAACCCCGGGTTGGAGGGATCGCTGACCGCCAGCGCGCCCAGAGCGGAGGCCACCTCGGCCGTTCCGTCGGTGCCGTGGTCGACCACCATGATGGTGGCCAGGCCACGCACTGCCTGAAGCGACTCGATGCAAGGGGCAATATCCGGCCGGCTGCCGTAGGCGACCACAATGGCATCCAGTGCCGCCCCGGTCATCCGAGCGGATCCGACCAGGTGGCTCTTCCGCCGGGAGTAAACAGCGTGGCGATGCGAGGGGACCAGTATTCAGTGGAGTAGACCGACCGCACCTGGGCGGACGCATCCCGGGCCAAGAGGGCGCCACTCGCAGGGTCCTCGAGTAGTGCCACCGCCGATTCGGCAAAGGAGGCGTCGGCTGGTGCGGTGCGAGCGGGAAAGCCGGGTGCGAATCCTGCTGCTGCTGCCGGGGAGATCACCTGGGGCACGCCGGCCGCGGCCGCGTCCAGCACCTTGATCTGCAGGCCGGTGGCCAGGGGCAGCGGAGTGATGGCGAGGGCCGTCTGGCCGGCCAGGGTGCGGAAGTCGTCGAAGTCGGGCACGAGGTCCGCTCCCATCTGGGTCACCAGGCGGCGGATTTCCGGCGTCGGTCGCCGCCCGGCCACGCACAGTCGCGATCCGGGCCGGAGGCGTTGGACCTCGGGCCAGATGTCGTTGGCCAGAACACGCACAGCGGCGACATTGGGGGGATAGTCGAGCGAACCGGCAAAGAGGGCGTCCCACCGGTACTCGGAGCTGGCCCGAACCGGGCGTTCCGGGCCGACTGCGGCCATGGGCAACGTGATCGGCAGCCAGGTGGCACCCAGATGCTCGGCGTCCCCGCGCCCGGCGGCCACCGCAACCGGGGACCGGGCGATGACAGTGTTCTCGACCCGGGCCAGGGCCCGGGCCAGGGACCCCCACGCCAAGCGGTGGAGCGGGCGGGCGTCGATGGTGGCCCGCTGCCGGTAGCTCCCACTCAACCGGTCGACGAAATCGAGGATGACCGGAGTGCGTGCGGCGACCGTGCCGAGGGCCGAGGCCGAGTAGGCGCGCAGGGTGACGACGACAACGGCGTCGGGCCGGAGGACATCGAGCGCCCGCCTGGTGGCTGCCGCCGACCAGCTGAGTGTTTCCGGGGCCGCCGCACCGGCCACGACGGCGGCGAGCTGATCGAAGCCTCGCGGCAGGATCCTCCGGTCGGCGGAGAGGAGCGGCACCTCGACGGCGTCCATGCCTTGCAGGGCCAGGACGTCACGCCACCACCCGACCCGGGTGGACGAACCGCCGTCTCGTACGATGGCATGGAGGATGGCGACCCGGGGCACGCCGGACATCCTGGCAGACCCTTCGGTCATCGAACTGTCCGTGCGGGTTCCTCCCGAGGTTCAAAGGCGCACCCGGACGCCGAGGCCCTGCGCCGCGACCCGGAACCCCACCTCCCCGTCCTGCGAGGGCCGTTCAGCCCTGTGGCGGGAGCTCACCCGAGGACAGCAGGGCCTGGAAGCCGGCCGCGTCGACCAGGGCCACGCCCAACTGCTCGGCCTTGGTCACCTTCGATGCACCCGGCGACTCCCCCACCACCACGGCGAATGTCTTCTTCGACACCGTGCCCGGTGACTTACCGCCCCGGGCCATGATCGCCCCCTCCGCCTCCTCACGGGTGAGGCCCTCGAGGGTCCCGGTCACCACCACCGACCTGCCGGCCAGCGTCTGGGCCAGGACGGCCGACCCGCCCGTGCTGCCCGCACCCGGCTCCACCATGTTGACCCCGGCGGCCCGGAGCCGCTCGGTCACCGAACGGTTGACGTCGGAGCCGAACCAGCGGACGACGCTCGAGGCGATGACCGGTCCCACCCCCTCCACCGCGGCCAGGCTCTCCTCGTCGGCGCCCATGATGGCGTCGATGTCGCCCAGGGCCAGGGCCAGGGCCAGGGACCCCACCTGGCCCAGGTGGCGGATGCCCAGGCCGATCAGCACCCGGCTGAGGGGCCGGTCCCGCGACGCTCCGATGGCGCCGAGGAGGTTGGCGATCGACAGCTCCGCGAACCCCTCGAGCCCCTCGAAGGTGGCAGGAGTGAACGAGTAGAGGTCGGCCACGTCGACGAGCAGGCCGTGGTCGACGAGCAGCTGGACCCGCTGCTCGCCGAGGCCCTCGATGTCCATGGCCGACCGCGAGGCGAAATGGGCGATGCGCTGCACCCGCTGGCCGGCGCAGTCGAGATTGGTGCAGAAGGTGTCGCTCTCGTCGGGCAGGCGCACCAACGGCCCCCCGCACACCGGGCAGTGGGTCGGGAACGTCCACGCCGGCCGTCGGCGGTGCCCATCGGACAGCACCGGTCCCACCACCTCGGGGATGACGTCGCCAGCCTTGCGCACCATCACCGTGTCGCCCGGTCGCACGTCCTTGGCCCTCACCTGGTCCTCGTTGTGCAGCGTCGCCAGCGAGACGGTCGATCCACCCACGAAGACCGGCTGCAGCACGGCGAACGGGGTGGCCTTTCCGGTGCGCCCGATGGAGACCTCGATGTCCACCAGCTCGGTCGAGCGTTCCTCGGGGGGGAACTTGTAGGCGATGGCCCACCGCGGGGCCCGGGAGGTCGATCCCAGCCGGCGCTGCTGGGCCAGGTCGTCCACCTTCACCACCACACCGTCGATCTCGTAGTCGAGGTCGTGGCGGCTCTCCTCCCACCGGCGGCAGAAGGCCAGGACCTCCTCCAGGCCGTGGACCACCTGACGCTCGGGGTTGACGGGGAACCCGGCCCGGCCGAGCCAGTCCATCGTCTTGGACTGGCTGGTGGTGAGCTCGGGGGGCAGGGCCGCGTCGTCATCCGAACCCCTTCGCCCCCCCCGGGTCGCGGTGAGCTCCCCCACCTGGTAGGCCCAGAAGGACAGCGCCCGCGTGGCGGTGATCGACGGGTCCTTCTGGCGCAGTGAACCGGCGGCGGAGTTGCGTGGGTTGACGAACAGTCGCTCGTGGGCCTCGGCCTGGCGCCGGTTGAGGTCCTCGAAGGCGGACACCGGCATGTAGACCTCGCCCCGTACCTCGATCACCGCCGGCGGCGGGCCCACCTCCGGGCGCAACCGGCTCGGAATTGCGCCGATGGTGGCCACGTTGGCGGTCACGTCCTCCCCGGTGCGCCCGTCCCCCCGGGTGGCGGCCTGGACGAAGCCACCGTCGACATAGGTGAGCGAGATGGCCAGCCCGTCGATCTTGAGCTCGCAGACGAACGCGGTGTCGGCGGGGATCTGCTTGGCCAGCCGATCGGCCCACGCCTGGAGCTCCTCGCCGCTGAAGGCGTTGTCGAGGCTCATCATGGGCACGCGGTGGACCACCGGGGCGAAGAGGGTCGACGGCGCCGCCCCGACCGTTGCGGTCGGCGAGTCCGGCACGGCCAGGTCGGGATGATCGGCCTCGATGGACCGCAGCTCGCGGACCAGGGCGTCGAACTCGGCGTCGGCGATCTCCGGGGCGTCGAGCCGGTGGTAGCGGTCGTTGTGATAGGCGATGAGGGCCCGGAGCTCCTCGGCGCGGGCCACGGGGTCGCGGCCGTCCCCCACTGGCTCGTCCCCTTCCGGCTTCACCGGCTTCTTGGCGCTCACCCGGCGATGCCCGATCCGACGACGGTGTCGGGGTGGTCGGGGTCGTAGAGGGCGACGGTCTGGCCCGGCGCCACCCGCCGTTGCGGCGCCCCGAAGACGATCGACAGCTCGTCCCCCACCAGCTGCAGGCTGGAGGGCACCGAGTGGCCGTGGGCGCTGCACTGGGCGAGGACCGGGACACCCGCCTCGGCCCCGACATCCGCCCCGCCTTCACCGTGATGCGGACCGCCGAGGCCGCCGGGACCGCCGAGGCCGGCGGGCGCCCCGTCCACCCAGCTCACCGTGTGGAGGCGCACGTCCGAGGCGTGGGCGGCCTCGGGCGACCCGATCGAGACCCGCCGGTTTGCGATGTCCACGGCGGTGACGAATCGGCGCTTCCCGTCGGTGGCGTGGCCCATCCCGCGCCGCTGCCCCACCGTGACCAGCTCCACCGCCTCGACCGGGCCCAGGTCCTCCCCGGTCTCGTGGTCCACCAGGCGGCCCGGATGCAGGGGGATGCGGGAGGCGAGGAAGGCCGCACGTCCCTGGTCGGCACGGATGAAGCAGACATCCTGGCTGTCGGGCTTGCCGGCGGTTCGCAGCCCCAGACGGCGGGCCTCGTCGCGCACCTGGCCCTTGGTCAGCTCCCCTACCGGGAAGACGGTGCGGGCCAGCTGGTCCTGTCCGAGCATGGCCAGGACGTAGGACTGGTCCTTCAGCGGGTCGGCTCCACGGCACAGGCGGAAGCGCCCCTCCGCGGTGGTCACCCGCCGGGCGTGGTGGCCGGTTGCCACCGCGTCGAATCCCAGGGTGCGGGCCCGCTCCAGCAGCCGGTCGAACTTGAGGTGCCGGTTGCATTCGATGCACGGGTTCGGGGTGCGGCCCTCGGCGTGACCACGCACATAGGGGTCGACGACCCGCTCGTCGAACCCGGCCGCGAAATTGAAGACGTGATGGACCAGGCCGAGCTGGTCGGCCACCCGCCGGGCGTCCTCCACGTCGGCCACCGAGCAGCAGCCCGAATCCGAGGCGCCGCCCCACAGCTTGAGTGTCGCCCCCACCACCTGGTCACGCCCGTACTGCTCGGCGACCAGGGCGGCCGCCACCGAGGAGTCGACACCGCCGGACAGGGCGACCAGCACGCGCATCCCGTCAGTCTCTCAGCTGCGCGACCGCGCCCGGCACGACGGCCAGGGCGTGGTCGATGTCCGCCTCGGTGGTCGTCGCCCCGAGGGAGATCCGGATGCCGCCGGTGGCCTCCTCGCGCGAGAACCCCATCGACTCCAGCACGTGGCTGGCCTCCACCGCGCCGCTGGAGCAGGCCGCGCCGGCTGACACCGCCACACCGGCCTCGTCGAGCAGGACGACGAGTGCCTCGCTCTCGATGCCGGCGAACCGGAGGTGGAGGTGGCCGGCGGTGCGGGCCGACCGCTCGCCGGTCTCACTCGTCCCGGCCACCGTGGCCAGCAGCCCGTCGCCCAGCCGATCACGCATCCGTCCCACCCGCTCCACCGTGCTCGGACGATCGGAGTCGGTGGCGGCCAGAGCGGCCGCCATGGACACGATGCCGGCCACGTTGTGGGTGCCGCTCCTGCGATCGCGCTCCTGGCCACCTCCGTGGAGGATGGGGTGGACCACGGTGCCGTCGCGGACCACCAGGGCACCGACTCCCTTGGGCCCCCCGAACTTGTGGGCGCTGATCGCCACCAGATCGGCCCCGGCGGTCAGCTCGCGCCCGTCGAGCCAGGGGACCGCCTGCACCGCGTCGGTGTGCACGAGGGCGGAGGGCGACCGGTGGCGGACCACGGCCGTCACCGACCCGATGGGCTGCACCGTGCCGATCTCGTTGTTCACCGTCATCACCGACACCAGGCCCACCTCGGGGGTGCACGCCTCGGCGAGGGCGTCGAGGTCGATGATCCCGTCCTTGCCGGTCCGCACCTCGCGCAACTCGGCCCCGGTGCGCCGGGCCAGGGCCCGGCAGGCGTTGAGGACGGCGTGGTGTTCCATGGCCGAGCACACCAGCGCCGTGGTCGGGGAGGTGGCGACCATCGCCTCCCATGCACCGGCGACGGCCAGGTTGTCCGCCTCGGTCCCGCCGGAGGTGAACACCACCTCGCCCGGGTCGGCGCCGAGCAGCAGGGCCACCTGGTCGCGGGCGTCGTCCACTGCCCGCCGGGCACGCCGCGACTCGGCGTGGCTGCCCGACGGGTTTCCGAAGTTGCCGGACAGGAAGGGCAGCAAGGCCTCGACCGCCTCGGGGCGCATCGGCGTGGTGGCGGCATGGTCGAAGTAGGAGCGCCTCCCGGCCATCAGGCGATCCACACCGACTTCACGTTGCAGAACTCGTGGAGGCCGTGGGAGGCGAGCTCCCGCCCGATCCCCGAGCTCTTGATCCCACCGAAGGGGAGCTGGGGCATGGAGACCACCATGCCGTTGACGAAGACCTGCCCGGCCTGGAGCTCGTTGACGAATCGTTGCTGTTCGTCGGCATCGTTCGTCCAGACGCTCGATCCGAGCCCGAACTCGGTGGCGTTGGCCACGGCCAGCGCCTCGTCCGCGTCGGGCACCACGTAGAGCAGGGCCACCGGCCCGAACAGCTCCTCGTTGGCCGCCCGCATGTCCGGGGTGATCCCGGTGATGACGGTGGGACGGTAGAAGAAGCCGGGTCGGTCGGGGCCCTCGGGGCCGACGACCGGCTCGCCACCGCACAGGATGGTGGCGCCCTTGGCCCTAGCGTCCTCGACCTGGGCGGCGATGGTGTCACGGGCCGCGGCGTTGACCAACGGCCCCACCTCGGTGGCGGGTTCGAACGGATCACCAACGGACAGGGCCGCCATCCCGGACACGAAGCCCTCGGTGAAGGCGTCCGCTATGTCGGCATGCACGATGAACCGCTTGGCGGCGATGCACGACTGGCCGGCGTTCTGCACCCGCGCCTGCACGCCCACCGACACCGCCCGGTCGACATCGGCCGACGGGAGCACGATGAACGGGTCGCTGCCCCCGAGCTCGAGCACCACCTTCTTTCCCGCCGCCCCTGCGAGGGCGGCCACGGCCCGACCGGCGCCGACACTGCCGGTCAGGGTCACGGCGGCGACCCGGGGATCGTCGATGATGGCCGGCACCTGGTCGGTGCCGATCAACAGGGCCTGGAGGATGCCGTCGGGGGCCCCGGCCCGCACGAACAGGTCCTCCAGCAACAGAGCAGTGCGCGACACGTTCGGGGCGTGCTTCAACAGCCCGACGTTCCCGAGCATGACGGCCGGGGCGATGAACCGGCCCACCTGCCAAAGGGGGAAGTTCCACGGCATGATGGCCAGCACGACGCCGAGGGGTTGGTAGGCGATGAGGCCGAGCGATGCGTCGACCAGCACCTCCTGGTCGACGAGGAGGGCCTCCGCATGCTCGGCGAACCAGCGGAACCCGCTGGCACACTTGGCCGCCTCGCCCTTGGCCTGGGCGAACGGCTTCCCCATCTCCGTGGTCACCACGTGGGCGATGTCGGGCAGCTCTCCCTCGAACAGCTCGGCTGCGGTGATCAGCAAGCGGGACCGCTCGGCGAATGTGCTCGTGGCCCAGTCCGACGCCGCGGCGGCGGCGACCGCCAGGCGCGACTCGACCGTGGCAGCGTCATAGGGTTCGAAGGACTCGAGCAGCTCGCCGTTGGTGGGGTTGACGGTGGCGAGCGGAGGGCCGGAATCGACGGGGCTCATCCGTTCAGTATTCCCCACATTCCCCGTTCTCCACGCCGGCCCCGACGCCGGAAGACCGGCGTTCCCGAGTCCGACCGGCGGTGGCGCGTCGTGCGGCACCGCGCCTGGCCGCCGGTCAGCCCCCACCGAGGAGATCGGGGATCCGGTTCCTCTGCACCTTGCCGGTGGCCGTCCGGGGGAGGACGTCGACCACCTCGTACTGCTTGGGCCGCTTGTAGCCGGCCAACCGGGTCTGGGCGAGGTCCTTCACCGCCTCCACCAGGCGCCGGCGGTCACCTCGGTCGACAGAGGCACCCGGCGCGGCGGGCACCAGGGCGGCGCACACCCTCTGGCCCCAGCGGTCATCGGCAAGCCCGAAGACGGCGACTTCGGCCACGCCCTCCGCCTCGATCAGGACCGCCTCCACCTCTGCCGGGTAGACGTTGACCCCCCCGGTGATGATCAGGTCGTCCCGACGCCCGTCGAGGAAGAGGTAGCCATCGTGGTCGAGCCGCCCCAGATCCCCGACGGTGAATGCCCCGTCCCGCCAGGCAGACGCCGTCTTGGCCTCGTCCCGCCAGTAGGTGAAGCGGGCGAATCCGGGGGGACGGCACCAGATCGTGCCGTCCCCGTCCACCGAGAGGGTCCGGTCGGGACGGGCCCTGCCGACGGTGCCCGGATGGGCCGACCACTCGTCGGGCGGGCACGCCGTGAACTGGCCCTCGGTCGACCCGTAGAACTCCCAGAGCACGCCCGGTCCCACCGCGTCCATGGCCGCCCACTTGAGCGACGGAGGGCAGGGGGAGCCGGCGTGGACCAACAGGCGCAGGGAGCCGAAGCGGGCCGATCCCCCCGGCCCGGAGGCCAGCAGGCGGCCCAGCGCGGAAGGCGCCATGAAAGTGGTGGTCGGCACCGGGCCGAACGCCCCGTCCAGGGCCTGGCGGGCCACCTCGGCGTCGAATCGGCGGAGGATGACGCAGGTGCCGCCGCGCAACAGGGTCCCGCCGGCGAACCGGATCGACACCGAGTGGTACATCGGGGAGCAGACCAGGTGGACGTCGTCGGACCCGAACGACCACAGGTCGGCCTCGTCGGTGAAGGCCGCCTCTGCGGTGGCGTCGTCCCACAGGCCCGACCACACCCCCTTGGACCGTCCGGTGGTGCCCGAGGTGTAGTGCATGGGCCGGGCCAGCGGATAGCGGGCCAACGCCACCGGCGGACCGGCATCGAGCGCCTCCAGCCGGGTCCGGTCGGTGACGACCAGGGCCGGATCGGCGTCGGCGACCAGCGCGCCACGCTCTGCCTCGAGGAGCGTGGCGTTCAACAGCACCGGCACCACGCCGACGCGCAGCGCACCGAGGACGGCGCAGAGCAGCGCCGACGACGAGGGAAGGCTGAACACCACCCGGTCGCCCGGCTCCAGGCCGGCCGCCACAAGGGCCCCGGCGGCCCGGCGTTGCGCGCCTTCGGCGTCCGCTGCAGTGAGGACCTCCACCGCCACCGGCCCGCTCACGGGAGCTCCGTGCTCCGGGCGGCCGGAGCGTCCTGAGGCGCTGACTGGTCACCGAGAGCATCGAGGATGCCGGGGCGGAGCGCAGCGATCGACGCCATCGCGGCGAGGAGGGCGACTGCGCCCCAGACCGTCACCGCCCTCACCCCGGTGCGGTCGGCGATCCACCCCTGGAGCACGGCCCCGATGGGATAGACGATGCCGAGGCCCATCATGTAGATGCTCAGGATCCGGCCTCGCGCCTCGGCGGGCGCCCGCAGCTGGACCACGGTGTTGAGGCCCGACAGCACGAGGATGTACCCCGCTCCGACGAACAGAAAGGCGGTCGCCGACCACCACAGTGACGGGGCCAACCCGTAGTTGACCAGGAGCACCGGCAATAGGAAGAGGGCGAACCGCATCATGCTGAGCCGGCCCACCCGCTCGGCCAGGGCGGGAAGGGCCAGGGCGCCGATGACCGCCCCGACCCCTTGGGCGGTCACCAGGACCGCGGTGAACACCGGGTCGCTCCTGCCATGGTGGAGGGCGCCGGACATGGCGGGCACCAGGGCGATGAACGGTGACGCCAGCAGGGCCACGATGGCGATCAGACCGATGGCGGAGCGGCAGCCCGGCTCAGCCATCGCCGCTCGCGCCCCGTCCGCGATGCGCTGCACGATCCTCATCGGACCGGCCTGCCCCAGGGGCCTGGGCAGCCGCACCATCATCAGCGCCACCACCACGGCGCCGAAGGACGCTGCATTGATCCCGAACACCAGGGCGTAGTTGTGCGACAGCAAGGCCACGCCGGCCAACGCAGGCCCGATGACCCGACCCAGATTGAACTGGGCCGACGAGAGCGACACCGCCCCGAGCAGGTCCTCCCGGGGCACCAGGTCGGGCACGATGGCCTGATAGGCGGGGAAGCCGATCGCCCCGGCGGCGCCGCCCAGGAAGGCGAGGACCACCAGCACGACCGGCGTGTCGCGCCCGGTGGCGGCCAGCACCGCCAGCACCGCTGCGAACAGCATCTCGGCAAACGTGGTCACGATCAGCCAACGGCGGCGGTCGAGCCGGTCGGCCAGTGCGCCGCCGAGGGGTGCGAGCAGGCCGATGGGAAGGAACCCGGCGGCCGCAACCAGGCCTGTCCACCCGGGCTGGTCGGTCCGGGCGAAGACCAGGATCCCGAGGGCCACGGTCTGCATCCACGAGCCCACGTTGGAGACCAGAGCGGCCGACCAGATGAGGGCGAAGTTCCGCGAACGCAGCGGGCGAAGTGATGCCGGTGCCACCGGGCGAGGCTACCGGCCCGGGGCCCGCCCCGGATGGGCCGATCGGCGCGGAGGTCCCGGGCCTACTGGTCGGGCTTGTCGGCCTCGTCCGGCTTGTCGGCCTCGACGGGCTTGTCGGCCTCGACGACCTCGACGACCTCGACGACCTCGACGACCTCGATCTTGCGCCGGGGCCTCAGTGCGAACCACCAGATGCTGGCCATGGTGGCCAGCACGCCGAGTGCCGCCGCCGGCTTGGCTATCTTGCGCGAACGATCTGACATGCCCCGACGTTACCCTGCGAGGCCACCACCTGCGCCGGGGCCGCGCGGCCCGGAGCCGGTGTGCTCCCCCGAGCACATTCTTCGCTGACTCATATGGCCTCTATACCTCCTCCTTAGGAACGCTCTCGATGATGGGCCCATGACACACAACCCCTACGAGGTCCCTGGGACCGCCGGCTCGGCCGAGCAGCCCGACACACTCCCGACGTTCGTGCCCGGCACCGTCCCTGTTGCGCCGATGCCGATGGTGGCCACTGCCGAGCCCGACTGGCGCTTCGGTGAGACTCCTCCCCACGGCTCGACCACACCTCCTCTGGGGATTCCTGCACCACCGGCCGGTAGCGGGCAGCACCCGGCCGGCAGCGGGCAGCCACCGGCCGGCGGGTGGCCTCCCTTCGATCCGATGGCCGGCGGACCCGGCCCGTGGCCCAAGTCGGAACCGCAGCAGCGGCCGGCCAGAGCACGACGTGGAGTGGTGGCCGTCGTTGCTCTCGCGGTCCTGGTCGGCGGCGTCGCCGGTGCCGGTCTGTCCGGTCTGGCCCGCCACGACGCAACGTCGGTGTCCGCGGCCGCGGCTCCTCCCATCCGGGTGGCGGCCAACACGTCCGGGTCTGCCTCGATCAGCCAGATCGTCAAGAGCGTGTCACCGGCCATCGTGTCGATCACCGCCGACGACGGGGGAGGATCGGGCGACGAGGGAACCGGGATGATCATCACCTCGACCGGCGAAGTGCTGACCAACAATCACGTCATCGACGGCGCCGCCAGCGTCACGGTCGCCCTCGACAACTCGACCAAGCAGCTCCCCGCAACCGTGATCGGCGCCGACCCCGACAAGGACGTGGCCCTGCTGCAGATCCAGAACGTCAGCGACCTGCCCGTGGTGACGTTCGGGAACTCGAGCAAGGTGCAGGTCGGCGATGAGGTGGTGGCCATCGGCAATGCGCTGGCACTCGGCGACAATGCCTCGGTCACCTCGGGTATCGTGTCCGCTCTCGGGCGTCAGGTCACCGCCGGCGACGGCAGCGGCAGCGGCAGTGAGACGCTGAACAACATGATCCAGACCGATGCTGCCATCAACCCAGGCAACTCCGGCGGAGCACTCCTCAACTCGTCCGGAGAGGTCATCGGCATGAATACGGCTGCGGCCGGCACCACCAGTGACGGGACCGCTGCGCAGAACATCGGGTTCGCCATCCCCTCCTCGGAACTGGAGTCACTGATCTCGGGCCTCCGCTCCGGCGGGGACGGGAGCCAGAGCAGCCTGGGCACGTCGGGTTCGAGCTCGGGATCGGGTTCGGGCTCGGGTTCGGGTTCGGGTGGATACGGCTCGGGCGCCTCCGGTTCCGGAGGCTACGGCTCGGGCGCCTCCGGTTCCGGAGGCTACGGCTCGGGGTCGGGCGGCTCCGGTGGCGGGGGCTTCTCCTTCTGAGGTCGCCCCGGCTGGTCGGGCACCCGGAGGCGCACGGTGTCGGTGTCGTCCCCGGGGCGGACCACACCCACCTCCCCCAGGCATCGCTCGAGGATGAACCGGGCCACCCAGTCGGCCGAGTTGAAGGCTCCTTCGTGGTGCAGGCGCCGAAAACGCCGCACTGCCGGGAACGACTCCTCCGGGGTGGAGCGGATGAGGTCCTGCATGTCGGTGTCCACCACGCCGGGCGCCAGGGCAAAGGCCCGCAGCCCGGCTGAGCGCTCCTCCCGGGCCACCACCTCGGTGATCATGTCGACGGCCGCCTTCGAGGCGCAGTAGGCCGCCCACCCCTCGTAGGGCGTCGTCGCCGCCCCCGAGGAGATGTTGACCAGGGCGCCCTCCCCCGGGCGCTGACGAAGGTGGCGGACGAAGGCGGCCGTCCCGTGCACCACGCCCAGCACGTTCACGTCGAGGTGACGGCGCAGGGCGACCGGGTCGGCATCGGCTAGCGGGCCGATGGGCGCAAGCACGCCGGCGTTGTTCACCCACAGGTCGACCCTGCCGAAGTGTTCGACCACCGCCCGGGCGAAGGCATCGACGGCGTCGGCGTCGGTGACGTCCACCGAGGCCGTCAGCGCGGTCCTCCCGTCGCGCGCATTCGGCCGCGTGCGGGCACACAGGCCGAGCAGCATCCCGTTGCGCGCGAACGTCTCGGCCAATCCCGCACCGAGGCCCCTACTGGCCCCGGTGACGACGGCGACCCGGCCGGCATGGGTGCTCACCCCGGGCCCTCCCTCAGCCGTCGGTGGACACGAAGACGTTCTTCACGTCGCTGTACGAAGCCAGGGCCTCGAGACCGAGCTCGCGGCCGAACCCGGACTGCTTCATGCCCCCGAAGCTGGTCTGGACCCGCACCGAGCTGTTGGAGTTGACCGACAGGTTGCCGGCCCGCACGGCCCGGGCCATGCGCAGTGACCGGGCGCTGTCCCTGGTCCAGATGGTGCCCGACAGCCCGTAGGGGGTGTCGTTGGCCAGCCGGACGGCCTCCTCCTCGTCGTCGAACGGCATGACGGCAACCACGGGCCCGAAGATCTCCTCTCGGGCCATGCGCCAGTCGACGCCGGCCGGGGCGACCACGGTGGGCGGAAACCAGAAGCCCGGGCCGTCGGGCACCGCTCCCCTGGTGCGGGTCGGGACCGGTCCTCCGCCGGGCTCCCCCATCCCCTCGGCCAGATAGCCCGAGACCACCTCGCGCTGGGCACGCGACACCAGCGGTCCCATCTTGATGGCCGGGTCGGTCGGGTCACCCACCGTCCACGCGTCAACGGCATCGGCCAGCAGCTCGAGGTAGCGCTCGAACACCGGGCGCTGCACCAGGGCCCGGCTCCGGGCGCAGCAGTCCTGGCCGGCGTTGGCGAAAACGCCACCGGGCGTGGCGGCGGCGGCCCGCTCCAGGTCCGCGTCGGCGAAGACGACCGAGGCCGACTTGCCGCCCAGTTCGAGGGTGACCCGCTTGATGGTGCCCGAGGCCCGCGACATCACCTCGCGTCCGACCTCGGTGGAACCGGTGAAGGCCACCTTGGCCACGTCGGGATGCTCGATGAGGCGGGTCCCGATGACCGAGCCCTTGCCCGACACCACCTGGAGCACCCCCTCGGGGATGCCGGCAACGAGGGCCAGCTCGGCCAGGCGGAGTGCGGTGAGGGGCGTGATCTCCGCCGGCTTCACGATGATGGTGTTCCCCGTCGCAAGGGCCGGGCCCACCTTCCAGGAAGTGATGGCGATCGGGAAGTTCCACGGCACGATGGCCGCCACCACGCCCAGCGGTTCGTGGAAGGTCATGTCGACCCCTCCGGCCACCGGCACGGTCGCGCCCCGGTGCTTGTCCACCGCTCCTGCGTAGAAGTAGAAGACCTCGGCCACCATGCCCACCTCGTCGCGGCTCTCGCCGATGGGCTTGCCCACGTTGGCCGTCTCGAGCTGTGCCAACTCCTCGCCGTGCTCCTCCACCTGGGCTGCGAACCGGCGCAGCAGGCGCGCCCGGTCGGCGGGCGCGATCGCCCTCCATGCCGGGCCGGCCTCGAGTGAACGGGCCACCGCCTCGTCGGCCTCCTCGACCCCCTGGATAGGGACCTCGGCGATGGCGGCCTCGGTCGCCGGGTTGACCACGGCGGTGACGTTGCTCATGACTGCTCCTCGGTGTCTGGTGGTTGCTGCTACTGGATGCGCGCCGCGTCGACGACGGCATCGAACAGCCGACGGTCGCCGGACTCCTCGGGATGCCACTGCACGCCGAGGACGAACCGGTGGTTCGGCAGCTCGACGGCCTCGATCACCCCATCCTTGCTTCTGGCGGTCACCACCAGTTCGCGACCCAGCTCGCCGATCGCCTGGTGGTGGCTGCAAAGGACGTTCACCCGCGCTCCGAGGAGTCGCTTCACCGTGCTGCCCTCCTCGGTGGTGACAGACACCGGGCCGAACGCTCCGGGCCGCGGCTGGTGATTGGTCGATCCGACGAGGTCGGGCAGCTGCTGCACCAGATCACCGCCGAGGTGGACGTTGAGCAGCTGGACGCCCCTGCAGATGGCCAACACCGGAAGGTCCCTCTCCAGTGCCCCCGACAGCAGCCCGAGCTCGAGCTCGTCGCGCTGGAAGTTGGTGCCCCCGTTCCGGGGGTCGGGGTCCTGCCCGTACCACCTGGCGTCGAGGTCGCCCCCGCCGATGAGGACCAGGCCGTCGAGGACCGAGAGCAACCCGTCGAGCTCGGCCAGGGACCCTTCGCCCGCAGGCTGCGAGGACCCCCCGGTGGCGGCATCGACGGCATCGCTCCCCGGTGGGACCAGCACCGGTCGGCCGCCGGCGGCCACCACCAGATCGAGGTAGGCGCCGGGCACCAGGGCGGCGTCGCGGTCCCAGGACAACCACTTGGTCACCTGGCGGTACATGGACAGCCCGATCAGGGGGCGGGGGCCGGTCCGCGTCATGGTCGCCAGTATCCCATCGTCGCCGCGGTGCCCCGATAAGGTTCGCCAGGCTGCGATCCGAACGTTCCCCCCGGTCCGGGCCGATCGCCTCAGGCCGGAACCGACAGCACACGGAATGGAGGCTTCAATGGCACGCCTCGACGGCAAGGTAGCGGTGATCACCGGCGCCGGCAGCGGCATCGGCCGAGTGGCGGCGGCGCTCTTCGCGGCCGAAGGGGCCAAGGTGGTGGTGGCCGACGTGGTGGCCGACCAGGCGGCATCGGCCGTGGCCGAGATCACGGCGGCCGGGGGCTCGGCCACCGCAGTGACCACGGACGTATCCGATGAGGAACAGGTCGAGGCCATGGTGCGGGCGGCGGTGGACACCTACGGCGGGCTGCACGTGCTGTTCAACAACGCCGGGATCTTCCCCCACGACGACGGTGGCGTCCTCGACACTCCCCCGGCCACGTGGCAGAGGGTGATGGACGTCAATCTGAAGGGGGTGTGGCTGGGCTGCCGGGCGGCGGTGCCCGCCATGCTGGACTCGGGCGGCGGCTCCATCGTGAACGTCGCCTCCTTCGTGGCCCTGATGGGGGCGGCCACGGCACAGATCGCCTACACGGCATCCAAGGGTGGCGTACTGGCCATGACCCGCGAGCTGGCCGTCGAGTACGCCCGCAAGGGGATCAGGGCCAACTCGATCTGCTCCGGGCCGATCGAGACCCCGCTGCTGGCCGAGCTGCTGGCCGATCCGGCCCGCCGCCAGCGCCGCCTGGTGCACATACCCATCGGTCGGTTCGGGCGTCCCGAGGAGATCGCCAAGGCGGCGCTCTTCCTCGCCTCGGACGATGCGTCGTTCGTCACCGGGTCGGCACTGGTCGTCGACGGAGGGATCACCGCGGCCTACGTCACACCGGAGTAATGCGCCGGCCGGGGGGCAATAGCTGGACGATTCTCCGCCGATGGACAAAAGTGCTGGCATGCTGACCCTCGAAACCCTCCCCCATCAGATCCAGGCGGGCGACGTCCACACCGTTGTCGTGGCCTTCCCCGACCTCCAGGGGCGGCCGGTGGGGAAACGGGTCACCGGGGCGTTCTTCCTCGACCACGTCCTGCATCACGGCATCGAGGTCTGCGACTACCTGCTGGCCTGTGACGTGGACATGGACCCGCTGCCCGGCTTCGTGTTCGCCAACTGGGACACCGGCTACGGCGATCTCAACGCCGTGATCGACCCTCACACGGTCCGTCCCCTGCCGTGGCTACCGGGCAGCGTCCTCGTGCTCTGCGACCTCCTGACCTCGGACGGCGAGCCGGTCGAGGTGTCGCCGCGCCGGATCCTGCGCCGCCAGCTCGAGCGGGCCGCCGAGCGGGGCTTGCAGGTCAAGTGCGCCACCGAGCTCGAGTTCTACCTCTTCCTCGACTCGTTCGCCGAGGCCGCCGACAAGCACTGGCAGGGACTGGTGCCCCACGCCAGCACCATCGAGGACTACCAACTACTGCAGACGTCGCGCGAGGAGTACATCATCGGGAGGATCCGCAACCAGATGGTGGAGGCCGGCATCCCCATCGAGTTCTCCAAGGGTGAGGCGGGCATCGGCCAACACGAGATCAACATCACCTACGGAGGTGCCCTGGAGGTCGCCGACCGGCACCTGGTGTTCAAGAACGGGGTGAAGGAGATCGCCTCGGAGTACGGCCGGGCAGCCACGTTCATGGCCAAGTGGTCGATGGATACCGCCGGGTCGTCGTGCCACATCCACTCCAGCCTGTGGGATGCGGCCACCGACGCCCCCCTGATGGCCGCGGCCGACGGGGAGGACTCCCCTTCGGGCCTGTCCCGCACCGGGCAGCAATGGGTGGCCGGCCAGCTCCATGCGGCCCAACAGTTGGCGTGGTGCTTCGCTCCCTACGTGAACTCGTATCGACGCTACGTCCCCGACTCGTGGGCGCCGACCGCGGTGGTGTGGGGCGAGGACAACCGCACCTGCGGATTCCGGACCATCGGGGCCGGCGCAGGCCGGAGGGTGGAGATGCGCATCCCCGGGGCCGATGTCAACCCGTACATCGCGCTGGCCGCAGCCATCGCCGGCGGCCTGTGGGGCATCGACCACGAGCTCGAACTCGAGCCGGCGTTCACCGGCAACGCCTACAAGGCTCCCGAGGTGCCGCGCATCCCCGCCACCCTCGCCGAGGCCATCGACACCCTGAGCACGAGCGAGGTGGCCGTTGAGGCCTTCGGGCCCGACGTCCACCACCACCTGCTCAACGCCGCCCGCCAAGAGTGGTCCAAGGCCAACACGGTGGTCACCGACTGGGAGCTGGCCCGCAACTTCGAGCGGATCTAGTCCTCCGGCCCGACCGCAGCTGCACCGCTGCCGCCCGCTGCCGCCCAACGCCGCCCAACGCCGCCCGGGGGCGCCCAGCGCCCGCCCGGCGCCCGGGGCTGCCCGTGCCTTGACGCGCCGGGCCGGTCCCTGGCACCATGGACCCATCATGTACGCAGTGTCGACCTCGGAACTCCTTCTTACCTGACGGCGAGCGCCACATCGCGTTCGCCCGCAACCTCCTGAGCCGCATCGGCCAGGGGGTTTTTTGTTGGCCGGAACCCGAGGGCGCCGACCGCCGGCCAGCAGGGCATCGACCGAACCGACCGGAAACCGAACCATCACCGAAGCCAAGGGAGCATCCCCAGTGAGCATCGAACCGAACACGACCGGACCGGAGGACGCCACCGACCCGGGCGGCCACCGCCGGCCGGCTATGCCCTGCGACGTGTCACCGATGCCCTTCCACCTCTACCGCCCCTACGTACCCCTCACCCTTTCCGACCGCACCTGGCCGGACCGGCAGTTCACCCGCGCCCCCCGCTGGGCCAGCGTGGACCTGCGTGACGGCAATCAGGCGCTGGTCGATCCGATGGACCCCGGGCGCAAGCTGAAGCTGTTCCGGACCCTGGTGGACATCGGATTCAAGGAGATCGAGGTCGGGTTCCCATCCGCCTCGCACACCGACTACGACTTCCAACGCCAGATCATCGAGGAAGGGTTGATCCCCGACGATGTGACCATCCAGGCGCTGGTCCAATGCCGCGAGGAGTTGATCGAACGCACCTTCGAGTCGCTGACCGGAGCACCGCGGGCCATCGTGCACTTCTACAACTCCACCTCGGAACTGCAACGACGGGTGGTGTTCGGGCTCGACCGTGCCGGCATCGTCGACATCGCCGTCAATGCCGCCCGCCTGTGCAAGAAGTTCGAGTCCACGCTGCCCGGGACCGATGTCCGCTACGAGTACTCACCCGAGAGCTTCACCGGCACAGAGCCGGACTTCGCCGTGGAGATCTGCGAGGCGGTCATGGCCGTCATCGAGCCCACTCCCGAGCGCCCGATCATCATCAATCTGCCCAACACCGTCGAGATGTACGGACCCAACGTCTACGCCGACGTCATCGAGTGGTTCGGGCGGACCATCGCCCACCGTGACTCGATCATCCTGAGCCTCCATCCCCACAACGACCGCGGGACCGCGGTGGCCGCCGCCGAACTGGGAGTGCTTGCCGGTGCCGACCGGGTGGAGGGGACGTTGTTCGGCAACGGGGAGCGCACCGGCAACGTGGACGTGGTCACCCTGGCCATGAACCTCTTCTCCCAGGGCATCGACCCGGCCCTCGACTTCTCCAACATCGACAAGGTGCGCCGGGTGGCGGAGTACGCCACCCGTATGCCGGTCCATCCCCGCCACCCGTACGCCGGCGACCTGGTCTACACCGCCTTTTCCGGCTCGCACCAGGACGCCATCAAGAAGGGGTTCGAGGCCATCGGCGATGACTACGACCACTGGGAGGTCCCCTACCTGCCCATCGACCCGAGCCATACCGGCCGCACCTACGAGGCCATCATCCAGGTGAACAGCCAGTCGGGCAAGGGCGGCGTCGCCTACGTGATGGACACCGAGCACGGGCTCGACCTCCCCCGCCGGCTCCAGATCGAGTTCTCCAAGCAGGTCCAGGCGGTCACCGAGGACAGTGGGACGGTCATCCATGCCGGCGAGATGTGGGACGTCTTCTCGCGGACCTACCTCCCCGAGGACGCCGGCGTCCGGCTGATCGGCAGCGAGGTCGCCACCGGAGGGCGGCGCACCACGGTCACCGCGCAGCTGCTGGTTGACGGCAGGCCCCACACGGTGATGGGCGAAGGCAACGGGCCCATCGACGCGTTGGTCGGGGCGCTGCGCACCGATCTCGGCGTCGACTTCGAGGTCAAGGACTACAGCGAGCACGCTCTGACCGCGGGCAGCGGGGCCTCGGCTGTGGCCTACGTGGAGGCCGAGGGACCCGACGGCTCCACCTGGTGGGGCGTGGGGATGGACTCGAGCATCCTGGACGCCTCGCTGGCGGCAGTGGTCAGCGCGGCCAATCGGGCTCCGGCCGGAGCGACGCCGCTTCCAGGATCTTCCGCCACCCCCCCGGCGTGAGGGCGTAGTTCGAGACGCTGCCGCTGGTGAACCAGGCGGAGGCTGCCGGACGGGCCAGCGTGGCCAGCGTGGCCGCAGCCACCGGGACGGCGGCCAACGCGTCGTGCCACAACGGCGAGAGCTCCTCGGTACTGTCCCGGTAGCCGCCGGTATGGCGCAGGGCCGAGACCAGCTCGCCGAGCACGTTGCTGCGCCCGCCGCGCTCCGCCGCACCCAGCACGGCCAGGAGCAGCTGGTGCGTGCGCACGCCGGGCCGGCCCTCGGGTGCGACCCGGACCTGTCCGCCCCGGGCGATCTCCATCATGGTGCCGACCAGGTCGACCCCGGAGGCTGCGGCATTGGCCGGCTCCACCAGCCGGGGATTGACATCGATGATGAGGGGCCCGTCGGCACCCACGATGACGTCGACGGACAGCCCACCGTGCCAGCCGAGGGATGCGCCCAGCGCCTCGAGGTGGTGCCGGGTCGCCGGCAAGCTCACGCCCTGCTTGTGGCTGGCCCCGCCGTTGGTGCCCTCGGCGAGGCGCTCACACGCGTGGAACGCGACCAGTTCCCCGTGGTCGAAGACGCTCTGGACCATGACCAGCGGGCCGCTCACCGGTTGTTGCACCAGGACCGCACCCCCGTCGAAGACGCCGCCGGCAGCCAGCACCGATGCGACGGCGGCGGCCTCGCTGCGGGTCCGGACCAGTTGGACACCGGACGTGGCGGTGCCGATCGGCAGTTTCACGAAGGCCGGGAGGTCCCCGTGGGCTGCGAGCTCACGGGCGTCGGTGACCACGGATGCACGGGGCTGGGGCAGATCGAGCCCGGCGAGCGTCCGGTGGGCCGAGACCTTGTCCTGCACCGCGGCCAGGGCGTCGAACTCCGGGACGATGGTGGTGACTCCGGCGTCGATCAGCCGGTCGTGACCGAACGAGAGGACCGCCACCTGCTCTTGCGTCGGGAACAGGACGTCGAAGTGGCCGGCCGCCCAGACGGACAGGGCGGCCTCCAGCCACGCGAACGGGTCGGGCCCGTAGGCCGGCACGGGGTGCACGTTGCGCACATACCGGCTGAACCGACTCAGGCACAGTCCGTTCGGGGCCAACACCTCCACCCGGTGGCCCATGGTCCCGAGGCGGTGGGCGACCTGCTTCGAGGTCAGTCCTGATCCGTCGGTCAGCAGTACGCGCATCGTCGTTGCCTTCTCCCTTCCCGCACCGGATGCCCCGACATTCCGACGCCGGACCGGGTCCCGTCGGTCTGGTTTCCAAAAATAACTCTACTTCATATACCTATGCATAATACATACCTCATATACAAACGATTCGCAAGAGTGGAATACTGATGCGGTGGGACGCCCACTACAGATCGACCGCCAGTCGGTGCTCGAGGCCGGCCTCCTCCTCGCCGACGAGAACGGGCTTGCCGCGGTCACCATGCAGAGTGTGGCCGACATGCTCGGCGTGACGCCGATGGCCCTCTACCGCCATGTGGCCAACAAGGCGGACCTGCTCGACGGGCTGGTCGAACTTCTGCTCACCGACGTGCCCCTCCCGCCCGCGACGATGGAGTGGCGCGAACGCCTGGCGTGGATGGCCCGGGCCCTCCGAGGCACGGCGCAACGCCATCCCGCCGTCTTCCTGCTCCTCCTGCAGAGGCCTGCGACCACGGCCGGAGCACTCCACGTGCGGGACGCCGTGTGCGCCGCCCTGCGCGAAGGCGGGGTGGCCGGACCTGCCGTGGCCCGCACCGAGCGCGTCATCAGCACGGCCATCCTCGGCTTCGTCGCCAGTGAGGCCGGGGGCCGGTTCGGCTCGAGGTCCACCCGAGAGGTCAACGCCGACTTCGCTGCGGTCGAAGCCATGGTGGAGGCCTATCTGGACCGGTTGAGCTAGGTCAGCCACCGCACCGGCCAGTCACCCCGAGAGGCAAACCGGCATGCCGGCCGAGGGAACTCACTCTCCCAGGGCATGACGGACGCGAACACCCGGATACCTGTGGAATCCGCGATCCGCGGTGACCAACGTCGCCCCATGCTCGAGAGCGAGGCCAGCCAAGTACGCGTCCGGCACCAGATTGCCCTTGGCGCCTGCCTGGCGGCAGAGATCGACGAAGAGGGGCCAATGTCTCGGTCCGGGGCGGATCGGCACTGCCGCAGGCGCTGCGAGGACGACCTCGCAGAATTCGATCGCCGCATCCATCGGAGTGGGGACCTTGTAGATCCGGTGATTGGTGACAATGCGGAGGAACCCGCTCAGGACAAGTTCGCTGACCCCGACCGGTTCAGGGCCCCCGAGGCGCTCCTCGAGCCACTGCCGATACTCAGGATGGTGCTCGCTCTCCTCCCGACGGGCGTACAGGAGGACGTTGGCGTCAGGGAGCAACATCGAACGGGGAGTTGTCCCCGAGGAGTTCGGCGAGGGACTCCTTGTCCTCGAGGTCGACACCAGGTTGCAAGCCGGTGCCTCCGTCGGTCGGCAACACGACCCGCCCCGCCTCCGCCGTCGGGCCCGAGCGCTCGGACAGCATGAAGCGAAGGGCGTCGTCGATCACGTCGCCAAGCGTGCGGTGCCCGCGAGGTGCCACCACCTTTGCCTCCGCCAGAAGGTGATCGTCGATATTGACGGTCGTTCTCACCCGATTTTCATAACATCATTGCCCTGCATCATGATGCACGAAGACCAGGGTGGAGTGACGGTCTCAGAACCGGTTCAACCGTTTGAAGATGCCCTTGGTGTGCTTGTACAGCGCCACGAACTCATCGAACAACAGGTCGTACTCGGGAGCGTTCGTGGCGTCGGGGACGAACGTCCGTCGTACCTCGACCATGTCGGGGATCTGCTCGACGGTCACCCTGTGCAGAGCCAGCAGCGTGATGAGCGCCGCACCCCGCACATTGGCCAGGACCGGGTCGGCCACCTGGCGGATCTCGCGTTCCAGGACATCGGCGTGGATCTGGCACCACTGCTCGGAGTTGGCCCCGCCGCCGATGAAGGCCAGGGAGTCGAGCCTTCGGCCGGCAAACCGCTCCACCGCCCCGAGCAGCCACCGTGAGTTGAAGGCCACCCCCTCGTAGACCGCCCGGACCATCTCGGGCCGCGTCGTGGAGAGCGACAGGTTGTGGAACCCACCCCGAATGGTGTGGTCGTCCACCGGCGAGCGCTCCCCGTTGAGCCACGGGGTGAACAGCACCCGCCCACTGCCCGGCTCGACGCTGTCGACCATGGCGTTCATGGCGGCGAAGTCGTCGGCGAACCCGAGGTTGTCACGCAGGAACGTGAGGCAGGCGCCCGCCGTCTCGTGCTCGTCGACGATCAGGTACCTGCCGGCCAGCGAGGCCGGGATGGAGGCAACGTTGCTCATCACGGCGGTCTTCTTGAACGGGACGTGGCCGGAGATCCACGACGACGTGCCGATGTAGAGGTGGACGGCGAAGTCCGCCACCGCCCCCGAACCGAACACGGCGGAGTGGACGTCCCCGGAGCCGACCGCCACCGGCACCCCGGCCGGCATGCCCAGGTCGGCCGCGGCCCCGGCGGTGAGGGCACCCACGATGGAGCCGGGAGGAACCAGGTCGGGCAGCTTGGATCGCTCCAGGCCGGTGATCTCCAGCAGCCGCTCGTCGTAGGCCACCCGGTCGATGGACCGGTTGTCGGTGACCCAGTGGGCGGCGATGGAGTCGAACGAGGCGCAGGTGCGCCCGGTCAGCCTGAGATTGAGGTAGTCGACCGGCTCGAGGAACGTAGCCGTGTCCCGGTAGACGTCGGGGAACTCGTCCCGGATGAACAGGATGTGGGCCACCGGGTCCTTGCCCGACAGGCCGGGCGCCCCCCCGGTCACCTGCACCCACCGGAGGATCTTGCGCGGGTCGTACCCGATGACGTTGACCGGACCGCCGACCACCTTGCGGATGGCCTTGTTGCCACGTGAGTCCATCCAGATGATCGACCGCATGAGCGGCGCGCCGTCGGCACCGACCGCCACCGTCCCGGACCACTGCGAGGTGCAGCCCATCCCGATCAGGTCCTCGCCGGGTAGCGCCGCCTCGGACAGTGCCCGACGGGCGGCGGCACAGATGGCCGACCACCACTCGTCCGGGTCCTGCTCCGCACCGCCACCGTCGAGGAGGTACAGGGCGACCGGCTCCGTGGCGTGGGCCACGATGCGACCGGTCGTCGACACCACGGCCACCTTGGGCCCCCCGGTGCCGAGGTCGACGGCGAGCACGTACTGCTCGCGGCCACCCCCGCCCGCCTGGCTCACGCCTTGACCACCCAGATCCTCGCCTCCCGGACGGAGTCGCCGTCGTCCAGTTGGAGGAGGGTGCCCTCGTCGGCACCTTCGGGCGGCGTGGTCACGATGGACCGGGCCAGGACCTCACGGCCGATGAGGTCGAAGAGGGGGGCCAGGTCGTCGAGGCCGACCAGGTGGAGGTGGATCCAGTCCGACACCTCGAGGCCGGTGGCCTTGCGGAGGTCCTGCACGTGCCGGATCACCTCACGGGCGAGGCCGCGCCGGCGCAGGTCGTCGTCGAGGGCCAGGTCGAGCGCCACCACCTCGGCACCGTCCCGCGACACGGCGAACCCGGCCTGGGCGCGCACCCGCAGTTCGATCTCCTCGCCACCGAGCTCGACGGGGCCGTCCTCGAGCTCGACCACCACCGGCCGTCCGGCGGCCAGGTCGGCTGCAGCGGTCACCCCGTCCACCGAGCCCATGGCCGCCCGCAGCTGCTGGACCCGCCCGCCGAGCCGGGGACCGAGCAGCTTGAAGTTGGGGACCAGCTCATAGGCCAGCACGTCGCCGAGCTCGCCGGTGGCCTCCACCACGTCCACGTTGAGCTCGTCCTCCACCACGCCCGGGGGCGGGGTCGGGCTGCCGGGCGGGAGGTAGACCAGGGCGCGGGGCAACGGCTGGCGGACCTTGACCCCGGCCTCGGAGCGGGCGGCCCGGCCGAGGGACGAGAGGCGCCTGGCCAGCGCCATCCCCTCGTCCAGCGCAGGGTCCAGCGCCTCGCTCTGGCCGAGGGGCCAGTCGGCCAGGTGGACCGAGTCGTCCTCGGCGGCACCGGTCAGGTCACGCCACATCCGGTCGGCCACGAACGGGCACATCGGAGCCAGCAGGCGCGCCAACGTGACCAGCACTTCATGGAGGGTGGCCTGAGCCCCCAGCGAGTCGGCCGGGTCGGCGTCGGGATCGGTGCGCCAGAACCGGCGCCGGCTGCGGCGCACGTACCAATTCGAGACGTCGTCGATGAGCCCGGCGATGGCGGTGGCGGCGGGGAAGGGCTCGTAGCCGTCGAGAGCCACGGTGGCGGCAGCAACCGTGGCGTACAGGCGGGAACGCATCCACCGGTCGAGCACGGACCGGTCCTCGGCCGCGGGGACGGCGGGGTCGGACGGGTCGAAGTCGTTGAGCGAGGCGTAGGTGGTGAAGAACGACCAGGTGTTCCACAGCGTCAGCAGCGCGTCCCTCATGGCCGCGTCGATGACCTCGAAGCTCACCCGGGTCGGCGTCCACGGCGAGCCCTGGGAGAACATCCACCAGCGCAGCGGGTCCGCTCCCCGCGTGGAGAGGATCTCCCAGGGGTCGATCACGTTCCCGATGCTCTTGGACATCTTGCGTCCGTCGGCATCGACGATGTGCCCCAGGCACAGCACGTTGCGGTACGGCGTGGTCTCCCGCACCAGGGTGTTGACCGCCAGCAGCGAGTAGAACCAGCCGCGTGTCTGGTCGATGGCCTCGCAGATGAAGTCGGCCGGATAGACGAACTGCTCCGCCGAGCCTTCGGCCAACGGGTAGCCCCACTGGGCCGATGGCATCGAGCCCGAGTCGAACCAGGCGTCGATGACCGGCTCCACCCTGCGCATGAGCGGAGCGTCGGCCGCCCCGGCAGCACGGTCGTCCCCGTCCGCCCCGGCAACTGAGCATTCCGGGCACGGGAACGTCACCTCGTCGATGGCCGGCCGATGGGGGTCCACGTCCGAGACGTCTCGTCCGGCCAGTTCGGAGAGCTCCGCCAGTGAGCCCACGCAAAGGGTGTGGCCCTCCTCGCACCGCCAGACGGGAAGCGGCGTGCCCCAGAACCGGTCGCGCGAGAGCGCCCAGTCGACGTTGTTCGACAGCCACTCCCCCATTCGCCCGTCACGGATGTGCTCGGGGTGCCATCCGATGGTCTGGTTCTGGGCCACCAGGTCGGCCTTGCGATCGGAGGTCCGGATGTACCAGCTGGGCTTGCCCCAGTAGATGAGGGCCGTGCCGCACCTCCAGCAGTGCGGGTACGGGTGGACGTAGGGGTGGCGGCGGAGCAGGCGCCCGGCCGCCTCGAGGCGATCGCTGACGGTGCTGTTGGTGTCCCGCACCGACTGGCCGGCCAGCCACGCCACCGCGTCGGTGAACCGCCCGTCGGGCCCCACCGGGTTCAGCGTGGGGAGCCCGGCCTCGCGCCCGACCTGCCGGTCGACCTCGCCGAAGGCGGGGGCGAGGTGGAC
>ODAK010000290.1_pt1 | contig 57212 bp, 45 predicted proteins | sample 1539591 | NCBI WGS metagenome assembly ODAK01 (sample SAMEA3539303, study PRJEB22396) | soil metagenome | biome: tundra; feature: field; material: soil | place: USA | collected 2010-05 | depth 0.15 m | reverse complement strand
TACGGCTGCGCAGCAGGCCTAAGCCCGAGACACCAACGGTCGACCATGTGCTAGCCCGAGTGGTCCCGCCCGGAACGTCGGTGCTGCCCTCGGTGCGCGCGTACGGGCGCGTATGCCGCAATCTCGGCTGGGACCGGGAAGCGCGCTGGTTCGTGTTCGCCCACACCCACCAGCCACTCGATGGGGTCCGCGTTACCGGTACGAGTGTTGGGCCGCGCTTTTGGAATGCCGGGTGCTGGATCTACGAGCCGCCGGCGGGCTCGGTCGCGGACTACCTTGGTTACCTTGACCACAACTGGCCCGGTAGCGCCGTTGTGATCGACACCGAGGAACGCGGCGGCGAGCCCCAGCTGCTTGAGCTGCTCGCCTCCGATCGCAGCGCGCTGCGGGCCAAGTTTCGTGGACCAGAACCGCCGACCCCGGCGCAGCTGCCCCGCTACGAGGACGTGCACCGTCTGCTCGACGGCGGCTGATCCGGACATCATCCGGCTCGGCGCACGCCGCCGCGGTAGCGACCATCGGCGCGTGACGGCGTGGCGGCGACAGGTCCAACGTGGCAACTCTGCCTTGCGCCGATGTCAGCGCTTTGACTAAGCCGTGATCATGGACGGATGCTCGCCCATTCTCGCCCTACGATTGGTTTGAAGCGGCGCGCACCGCGGACGCCCTGGTCGGTGCTCGACGCGGATGTAATCTGATGATGACTATGAGTCCGACGTCGAGTCGACGAATAGCGATGTCAGCGCCGATGAGTCGGCCGGTGGTGACGGTGGTGACTAGCGGTTGATGGGTGATCGGCGCCGCTTACGATGGGTGGTGGTCATCCTCGGCGCGCTGGTGCTGTGCGCGATCCCGGCTGTGGTTGCGGCGCATCCTCTCCCGGGCGCGCCCCGCTGCGAGATCTTCCCGCCCAACAATCCCTGGAACCAGCGCGTCGACCGGCTGCCGGTGGCCAGGGACTCGGCGGCGTTGATCGCCAGCATCGGGCTCGCCGCCCCGGTCCATCCCGACTTCGGCTCGGGTCTCTACGAGGGCCAGCCGATCGGGATCCCGTTCGCCGTGGTGTCTGACCAAAGCCGCCGCGTCCCGGTCACCTTCGGGTACGCCGATCAGCCCGGAGGGCAGCGCTACCCGCTCCCGGCCGGCGTCCCGATCGAAGGGGGCCCGCACTCGGCCGGCGACCGGCATGTGATCGTCCTGGACCGTGACTCGTGCCTGGACTACGAGTTCTACGACGCGTACCCGTTCGGCGGGGGTAGGCGCTGGCACGCCGCTTCGGGGGCGATCTTCAACCTGCGCTCGAACCGTCTGCGGCCTGCCGGCTTGACCTCCGCCGACGCCGCGGGTCTGCCGATCCTTCCTGGCCTCGCGCGATATGACGAGGTCGCGCACGGGGCGATCGACCACGCGCTGCGGTTCACCGCGCCGTGCACCGCCAAGGCGTACGTGTACCCGGCACGGCATGAAGCGTCCACGTGCTCGGGGCCGCAGCTTCCGCCGATGGGCCTGCGGGTTCGCCTGAAGGCGAACGTCGACATCGCGGGACTGCCCTACCAGGCCCGCGTCGTCGCACAGGCGCTCAAGCGCTACGGCATGATCCTCGCCGACAACGGCTCGCCGTGGTACATCTCGGGGGCGCCGAACTCGCACTGGAACAACGACGCGCTGCATCTGCTCAATCGGCTTACGGGCCGGGACTTCCAGGTCGTCGACACGACGTCGCTGCCGCACCCCGGCGAGTGAGGCGCGGGGCGAGGAACTGGGGCGAGACGCTTCTCACCCGAGAACGTCGCTGACTTCATCCCGCTGAGTCCAGCATGTGCTGGTGGCCTCGGCCGTCCGCCGATTCCGATCACCATCCGCGCCCTCGATCCAGACGCAGCTCAGCTTTCAGCTCGTGCTCCACCGACTCGACGAGACTGATATCGGTCTTGTAGGTCGTCGCTGTCGCCGCGCGCGTGCGCCGAATGTCGGCTGCTCGGGCGACAGCCGATGCGACGGCCGCCGCGACCGCCGTGGCCGGTGAGGACGGATCGACGTTGCCCTGCACGCGCCACCAGGTGGCCAGGCAGCGGACCGCGAACGGCAAGCCGGATTGCTTGCGCTCTGTGTCCCAGAGCGTGGAGGACACGGGATCGAGCTCGACGGTCGGTGCGGGCGCTCGCTCGCGCAGGCGCCGAGCGAGCTCGGCGTCTGCGCCGTGAACTGGCGGAAGCACGAGCGGATGTGGCGCCGGCATCACCTCGCCGACAACTGGCTTGCCCGCCTGGATCGACCAGACCATGGCGTAGCGGTAGGTCTCTCCGTGCGCTGTCACGCTGCCCATCGTCAGCGCAGGAGCTCGCGGCTCGGCTGGATAGGTCGACGCGGTCATCTCGTCGACATAGTGGTTGGGAGGGACCCCGATCGCGCACTGTGGCCCCGCGTTTCCGTAGAGTCGGTAGACGGCTCGCAGCGGTGAGTCGCGTGCCGCCTTCTGTCGGGGCCAGCGCTCGCCGTTGGCGACGCACTGCCAGAACGCGAACGCGAGCTTGTTGCCAGTGCGCTCCGTGTCGCCCGGCGTCAATCCTCGCGCGCGCAACGGGCCGCCCGTCGCTCCGGCTCGCGGCCGCGCCGCAGCTTGGGTTCGCTTGCGTGGCCGGTCACGGCCAGAACGCTCCTGCAGCGCAGATTGGGGCCGCTGCGGTTCTTCGCCGGCAGGCGAACGCCTCGCCGCCGGTCGCTCAGCGTCAGCGGCGACCGGCACGGGCAGCGTCGGGCTCGCCGGGGGCGGCTTGACGGCGGTTGTGGGCGCCGCGGCGACGCCCGGGTTCCGGGCGGTGGTGGAAGCGGTGCACGCGCGGCAGCTGAGCCGCTCGCGAGTCGCGACGAGGGGCTCAGCAGCGCCGCACGCCGGGCAGCGGACCGAGACGAACTCGCCGGCCGTCGCAGCCCAGGTGAGTTCGAAGCGGAACGCCCGGCTGCCGCGGCGCACGTCGACGGGAAGCACAAACGCGGGCAGGTGAACGAGGTGCAGGCGGAACGGACGGATCTCGTGCCGCGGGCTGTACTCGTCCTCGATCTCACGGCGGCGACGGGCGCGCTCGGCTCGCGTCGCCTCGGCTTGGGCATCGAGGAGGCGGGCACGATCCGCCGGGGCGGTCGCGCGCCGCCGGGCAATCGACTCGAGCGTGGCCTCGTAATACGCGTCCGCTCTGGCCAGCTCGGAGTCGAGAGCTCGCCTGGCGTGGGCGACCAGTGACCCTTCCCGCGCGAATGCCCGGTGCTCGAGTTGCTCGTGCGCAGCTGAGATGGCTAACGATAGGTCCGCCTCGAGCTTGCGCCCGTGACCGTCGGGCCGCGCGAGGCGGGTCCGATCTCGCAAGCCAGAGAGGAGGCGCTCGCTCGGCGCCAGGCCGGTGCGAGCGTCGACCCACACTTCCTCCTGCTCCTGGAAGCGGAGCGTCAGCGACGCGGCATAGCTGACCATCGCTCCCACCCGCAGCAGCGGCAGGTAGGCGGCAATCGGCTCGCCGGCGGCGTCGATTCTGCCGTGCTCGATCGACACGAGCTCGCGCGCTCGAGACTCGAGGGTCGAGCGGCTCGGTGGTCGTGACGCCGGCCAGGGCAGATGAGCGCTGCCCGTGTCACCCTCGGCCAGCACCAAGCCGGCCGCGCGCTCGACCGCCGGATGCCCGGCGATCAGCAGCACCGCCCCGTCTTCACGGGCGATGTCGGGGTGCGAGGTGACGGTGACTTCGTCTGGCAGCTCGCTCTCCTCCTGGAGCGGGTCGGTCAGCAGCACCAGCGCGTGATCGCCTCGGTCCTCGACCAGCGCGCCCTCCCCCTCCGCGTAGGCAAGCCAGAAGCTCATGGCCGGCTCCTCGTTGACCTGTGGCATCGGCGTTGCCATCAGTTACCAGCGACGAGCTCGTCGATCCGCTCGCGATTGGCGAGGTAGCCGACTCGCGCTCGCGCGAGCTCGTCGCCGACCCCCTCGAGCCGGGTCCCGAACTCGGCGTCGTCGCGACTGGCGATGTAGTGCTGAAAGACGAGCGTCTCGAAGTCCAGATCATCGGCGACCCGCCCGAGGATCATGTCGAGCTCGCCAACTACGAGCTCGAACAGGTTGATCTTCGCCTGAAGCACCTCAAGCAGGCGCTCCTCCAGCGTGCCTCGCGACACCAGGTTGGTGAGCTGAACGTCGTGCTGCTGCCCGATGCGGTGGATTCGCCCCAAGCGCTGCTCGATCTGCATCGGGTTCCACGGCAGGTCGAAGTTGACCATCACGTGGCAGAACTGCAGGTTGCGCCCCTCGCCCGCCGCCTCGGTGCTCAGCAGCACGGGCGTCGCGTCGGCGAAGCGGCCGACCGCGGCGTCCTTGTCGGCGCGGGTCAAGCTGCCGTGGTAGACGGCGGCGTCGAAGCCGTGATCGGTGACCAGCGCAGCGAGCGCTTGTAGCGTGCGGCGGTAGGCGGTGAACACGACGACCTTCTCGCCGCGGGCTCGGTGGCGACCGAGCAACTCAAGCAACGCTTTGGCCTTGGCGGTGCTTGAAACGCTCGCCGCTTTCTGGGCCAGATCCTCCCAACCCAGCTTGGCGAGGCTCTCGGCACACGCCCAGGGACTCGAGCCGGCCAGCTGCTGGATGCTGCGGAGAGCCAGGATGCGTGACGTTGTCGCCTCGCGCGCCTGGTCGCGCACCCGCCCGGAGATCGCGCGGTATAGCTCCGCCTCCTCCGCGCCAGGAGCCACGCGGATCGTCTCGGCGAGCCGCCGCGGCAGCATCACCGTGATCTCGCTGCGGCGATGGCGGACCATCAGCTCGCGCAGCGCGAGCTGCAGCGACGCGACGTTGCGCACCTCCGCTCCGCCGCCACGACCATGCCGAGCCCGGAACTCGGCGGCGCCGCCGAGCAATCCGGGTCGCACGAGGTTGACGAGCTGGAACAGGTCCGACAGCCGGTTCTCGATCGGGGTCGCGGTCAGCAGCAGCATGTACCGCGTGCGCAGCGAGCGGGCCAGTCGCGCCGACGCACTGCGCGCGTTCTTCAGCCTGTGTGCCTCGTCGGCAATCACCAGGTCCCAGGTCGGACCGGTCAGCTCGGCCCGCAACCGGTCTCGGCGAGCGGCCGCCAGCGATGCGACGACGATCGGCGCAATGCCCTCCGACAGCGGCGCCTCAAAGCGCCCGTCGGCGATCACGCACGGGAGCGCGAACTTGCGCTCCAGCTCCTCGCACCACTGTCCCACCAGGCCGGCGGGAGTCAACACGAGCACGCGACCCGCCAGCCCGCGGAGGCGAAGCTCGCTCAACACGATCCCCGCCTCGATCGTCTTGCCGAGCCCGACCTCGTCGGCCAGGATCGCTCGGCCCTGCATGTGGCGAAGCACCCGTGCGGCCGCCTCAAGCTGATACGGAAACGGCTCGAACCGCAGCCGCGACTGGCAGATGAACGTCTCAAAGCCCGGCCGCGCCCACACCTCGAGCGCTTGGTCGACCAGCGCCGAGCGCTGATCGAGAACCGGGGACGCCTCCTCCAAACGCTCCAGCAGCGGTCCGTACAGGTGGAGCGCTGAGGGGGCGACGGCCTCCCTGTCCGGCTCGGAATGCTCGCCTACCGCAGCCGCGTGCCGCGACCCGTTCTCGGCCGTGGCATGAGCTTGGCTGGCGAGTCGCGGCATCACTGCGAGCGCGCGATGATGGCAGCACCGGCGGACGGTGAAGGCAGGCGCGGCACCGACTTTCTCGCTCTCAGCGAACGAAATCCCCAGCAGAGATCCTGGCCGCTGAGCCACAGGCCGACGCGCCCGCCGCAAGCGTCACTGTCCGCAGCAGTGCTTGTGCTTGCGACCGCTGCCGCACGGACAGGGCCCGTTGCGGCCTGGGGGCGTGCGGCGACGCTGTGGCACGGGGTTGCCGGCCGGCTCGGGAACGCCGCCGAGGCGCGCCGCGCCCTTGCCGATTGCGCGCCATCCTGCCGGGTTGCTCGTGCGCGCCCGTTGGATGGCGCCGGCAAAGATGATGCCCTGGCACCGCGCGGCCGCGATCACGGCCGTCTCGCCCAAACGCCCGAGCGCCGCCACGAGATCCCCTTCGTTCGCCTCCACCCGCCGCTGGACCTCATCGCGCGCGACGTACACCGGCAGTTCCAGGGCGTCACCGTCGGCATTTGAGGTCGCCCAAGCGCTGCCGCGACCCGCAAGCCAGTCGAGTGGGTCACGGGTGATCACGAACAGTCTCAGCGCTGCGGCGAGTTGTGCCTCGGCGCCGACGAGCCGTCCCATTCGAGGGCAAGCTCGAGCAGGGCATAAAGGTCGACCCGCGGTGCTGTCAGCAACTCGAGCAGATCATCCGAACGCGGCGCCGAAGCCATGGTCCCGAGGATGAACAGCGCAACGCCGGCAGGGCAACATTGACGACTGTGGTCCCAATGATCACCAACGTGAACGCGGTCGTACTCGCCACCGGCGCGGTCCCGGACTTCATGTTCTGACCTCCCTCGGCGTTCACCGAACGTCCCGGCCGGCCGCGCAGGCCAGCTCGCAGCCAACCGTGGCGACCGAATCAGAGCCGGTATGAGGATCAGCTGGCATCGACGGATCACGTCGGCGCGAAGACGCTTTCACCGCGAGGTGATGAGCCGATCGCCGGGCCGCTCCAGGTGCGCGTGGTCGTTGAAGGACACCAGCGATGTTCCGCTGCGCCCATGCGCCAGCTTGGTGATCCCGGTGTTCACCGAAACTCGGTTGAAGGCCACGAAAGCCGAAGCGGGCAGGCCGAGAAGTGCGACGCAGATCGCGGCGACGATGCCGCCTGAGGTGAACACCAACGCCGTCTCGCCGGACTCCAGCTCCGCTACGACGGCCGCAAGTGCTCCGGTGGCTCTGGCGATGAAGACATCCCAAGATTCCGCCGGCCCATGGCCCGGGTCCGAGTCGATCCAGGCGAGCAGGGCCGCATCAAGACCGGCTTGGAAATCACGCGAGGAGACGGCCGGGAGATTGCTTGCGCCAGGTCGCTCCTGCCTGGCTGCGGACGTCGAGTGCTGAGCCATGACGTGGTTTGAGTCATATTCATTCCAGCGGGCATCGACCGCGACATCGGTGCCGGCGGCGGCGGCGATCGGCGCGGCGGTATCGAGCTGACGGGTCAGGGAACCGCTGACGACCCGATCGGTGCGAGTACCCCGCCGCGCAAGCGCATCGGCCAGCGCGATCACCTGCTCGCGCCCGCGGGCCGAGAGCACGTCGTAGTCGGTGGTGCCGAAGGACGCCTGGGCGTGACGGACGAGGAGAACGGTCGGCACGGTGCCAGCGCAGTCGCCTGCTCAGACTCCGCCGTTCTGCAGGTGGGCGGTGTCGTTGAAACTGATCAGCGCCCACCGGCGGCTCGGCAACCGCATGATCCTGGTGACCGAGCCGTTCTCCGCATACAGGAACGCGAACGCCTGGCTGCCGGTGACCTGACGGCAGGCTTCGGCGATCACGCCACCGTGCACCACGGCCACAGCGATGGCGTCCGGTCCAACCGAATCCACCAGGAGCTCCATCCCGCGCGCGACACGACCCGAGAACAGTTCCATCGGTTCGGCGTTGGGAATCACGTCCCAGCGCTCGGCGGAGAAGATCTCCTTCGTGAGCTCGTCGTCGTGCGCGACCCGATCGTTGAGCTGCCCCTCCCAATCACCAAGATGGACCTCGCGCAGTTCGGAGATCACCACCGGATCGCGGCCGAGACGCGCGGCGAGCGGTCTGGCCGTCTGCTGGGTGCGCCGCAGCGGCGTGACGAACAATGCGTCGGCACGCCGGCCGGCGAGGCGCGCGCCGACCGCGGCGGCCTGCTCCAGCCCAAGCTTGGTCAGCGGCGGGTCGCTCTGGCCGTCGACCAGATCGATCGTTGCTTCGCTGGTCGACTTCGCGGCTGAGCCGTGCCTGACCAGCACGACCTCCGTTGCTCCGGCCGGGAGGGTGAAAGGCAGCTGGAAGTCACGAGGCATCCGGCGGAGATTACGGGCTCGGACCCGGGCCCACGTCCTGGCAGAAGTGCCAGTCGCCCGCGTGGCCACGACCTACTTCGATCAGACATCCGTGAGGCCGGAGACCGCGCCCACCACGATTCCGGCGAACCTCCAGCTGGCTCGGGCCAACATCGAGCTGATGGAGTACACGGCGCAGGACGTGCTCTACACCGCGTTCCCGCTGTTTCACGTCAACGCCAAGTTCACCTCGGTGATTCCCGGCTATGGGCTGCTCGGCCGCGGTCACGATCGCCACGCGACCGTCGAATCGGAGCTCATCTGCTACCGGCGTCATGCGAACTTCTCTTGGGCTCGGAGCGACCTGCTAGAAGACCGGCGCTTCGCGGTAGTCGCCCCAAACATCCTGCAGTGCCTGGACTAGCTCGCCTTCTGTGGTGTGGGCGCGGGCGGCATCGAGCAGATAGGGCATCAGGTTCTCGCTTTCGTTGGCCGCGGCCTGCTTCAGTGCGACCAGCGACGCCTCGACGGTGGCGGAGTCGCGGCGCGCGCGGACGGCTCTGGTGCGGTCGATCTGTTTCTGCTCGAGGGTGGGGTCGATCTTGAGAATCGGCGTCTGGTTGTCATCGCCTTCGGTGAAGCTGTTCACCCCGACGACGATCCGCCGGCCGGCGTCGATCTCGGTCTGCAGTTGGTATGACGCGTCGGCGATCTCACGCTGCGGGTAGGCCTGCTTCACCGCTTGGACCATCCCGCCGAGCTCGTCGATCTTGGCGAAGTATTCGTAGGCCTTGGCTTCGATCTCATCGGTGAGCGCCTCGACGAAGTAGCTGCCGCCGAGCGGGTCGATCGTGTTCGCGACGCCGGTTTCATGGGCGATGATCTGCTGGGTCCGCAGCGCGATCCTGACCGCGTCCTCCGTAGGAAGCGCGAGCGCCTCGTCGTAGCTGTTGGTGTGCAGTGACTGGGTGCCGCCGAGCACGCCGGCGAGCGCTTCGATCGCTGTCCGGGTGATGTTGTTGAGCGGCTGCTGGGCGGTGAGACTGACGCCGGCGGTCTGGGTGTGGAAGCGCATCAGCCACGAGCGCGGGTTCTTGGCGCCGAACGTCTCCTTCAACTCGCGCGCCCAGATTCGCCGCGCCGCGCGGTACTTGGCGATCTCCTCGAAGAAGTCGATCTGTGCGTTGAAGAAGAAACTCAGCCGCGGCGCGAAGTCATCGACGTTCAGTCCGCGCTGCACCGCCTGCTCGATGTAGGTCAAGCCGTCCTTCAGTGTGAATGCGAGCTCTTGCGCGGCGGTGGAGCCGGCCTCGCGGATGTGGTAGCCGGAGATCGAGACCGGGTGCCAGCGCGGCATGTCCGTCGAGCACCACTCGATCATGTCGCCCAGCAGACGCATCGCGGGGTCGATCGGGAAGCACCACTCCTTCTGGGCGATGTACTCCTTGAGGATGTCGGCCTGAATCGTGCCGCTCAGACGATCGGCCGGCACCTCGTTCTGTTCGGCGGCGACGACGTAGAAGGCGAGCATGATCGCCGCCGGCGCGTTGATCGTCATCGAGACACTGACCTCGCCGAGGTCGATCCCCTGAAACAGGGTTCGCATGTCGTCAAGCGTGTCGACCGCCACCCCTTCGCGGCCGACCTCGCCGAGCGAGCGCGGCGAATCGGAGTCATGGCCCATCAGCGACGGCATGTCGAACGCCGTCGAAAGGCCAGTCTGGCCGTGGTCCAGCAGGTAACGGAAACGTTCGTTGGTCTCTGCCGCCGTGCCGAAACCGGCGAACTGGCGCATCGTCCACAGCCGCCCGCGGTACATCGACGGATACACCCCGCGCGTGAACGGAAACCCGCCAGGCAGCCCGATCCGATCCGCTGACGGAAGGTCGCGCTCGGTGTAAAGCGGCCTGACCGGTTCGGCGGACAGCGTCGTGAAGGTCGCATCCCGCTCAGGCGCGAGGCCATAGGCCTCCAGCCAGTCTGAGTAGGAGGTCGGAGTGGCATCTACGGACGCGACAGGGACGGTCATTCGGCACCTGTTTCAATTAGTAGGCCATACAATAGTCGGAATATCGCACATTGGTTATGATCACGCAACTAACCCTCGGAGACGAACTCGTCCTCGTGCTCCCGCAGCCGGCGCAGCACGTCAGAGATCTGTTCCAGCTCACGCTTGCGTAGCGGGGCCGTGCCGAACCGCGCCTGGTTGAGCGCCGCCGTGGCGGCCTCAGCCGCCTCGCGGCCTTCAACGGTGATCGAGGCCATCGTCGTGCGGCGGTCTCGCTCATGCCGTCTGCGCTGCACATACTCCAGGCGCTCCAGCCCGTCGATGATGTTCGTGACGCTCGTCGGGTGCACCTGCAGGCGCGCGCCCATCTTGCCCAGCGGCAAAGACCCGTTGCGGCTGTAGTACAAAAGCATCAGACCCTCGTAACGGGGGAATGTGAGCCTCCACGGCCGCAGCAGCTCGTTGAGCCGCGCGATCAGGATCTGCTCCGCGCGCATGATCGACGTGACCGCCGCCATCGAGGGCACCGCCGCGGGTCCCCAGTGTGCGCGCCATTGGCGGCGAGCCTCGGCGATAGGGTCAAACGGCAGCCGTGCCACAGGCGTGCAAGCTTCGCACACGGCGCGAGCGGTGGGGCTACGATGCTGCGTGGATCCCTGTACCAGGAGGCCTCGCCATGCAGCTTCATCAGAAGAGCTCCGGCTCGAGCTAGGCGCGAGCATCGGAGATGTTCAGCCGCAGGACGAAGATCGTCGCGACGCTCGGCCCGGCTACCGACCCGCCGGGAGTGCTCGATTCGTTGGTGGCCGCTGGAATTGATTGCGCGCGCCTGAACTGCTCGCACGGCACGGCCGAGGATCTGCGGCGCCGAGCTACGGAGGTTCGTGGCGCGGCTGCACGTGCGAGGCGATCGGTGGGATTGATGTTCGACTTGCAGGGACCGAAGCTGCGGCTGGCGGCCAGCATCGCGCCCAGGATCGTGCAGGCCGGGGAGATAGTGACGTTCTTTGGGGGAGACGCCGCGGTGTCGGATGACCGTGTCGCCGTGGACTTTGCGGACTTCCCGCGGCTGGTGTCCGAGCGCTCGGAGATCGTCATCGGCGACGGAGTGCCGCGTCTGGTGGTCGAGTCCTTCGGACCGGGGGAGGTCGTCGCTCGGGCGCTCTCGACCGGGGAGCTCGCCCCGCGCAAGGGGATCAACGTGACCTACGCGCGGCCGGAGCTACCGGCGATCACCGAGAAGGATCTTCGGGATATCGCACTGGCGGCTGAGCTCGGCGCCGATTTCGTCGCGCTGTCGTTTGTTCGTTCGGCGGCGGACATCGAGCAGCTTCGCACGCTCCTGGAGGAGCATGGCTGGAGCGGTCGAACCGTGGCCAAGATCGAGAAGGTCGAGGCCTACGAGCACCTCGACGAGATCATCGCGGTCGCGGACGGTGTGATGGTCGCCCGCGGGGACTACGGGGTCGAAGCGGGGGTCGCTCATGTCCCGCTCATGCAGAAGGACACGATCTATCGTGCGACTCAGGCGGGCAAGCTGGTGATCACCGCGACGCAGATGCTCGAGTCGATGATCCATGCGCCGGAGCCCACTCGGGCAGAGGCCACGGATGTCGCCAACGCGGTGATCGACGGGACCTCGGCCGTGATGCTCTCCGCCGAGACGAGCATCGGCGAGTATCCGGTCGAGGCGGTGCGGGAGATGTCGCAGCTCGCTGAGGCGGCCGAGGAGTTCCCGGTCATCCACGGGCGGGCGCGGGCCGGGGTGCGGGACACGCCCGCCGCCGCGGTGATGCACGCTGCCGTCGAGTTGGCCGAGGAGCTCGATGCTGTCGCGCTGCTGGTACCGACCTCGCTTGGCGGCTCGCCGCGAGCGTGCGCCAAGTACCGCCGGCGACGACCGATCATCGCCCTCCCGCACGAGCAGGCGGTCGCCGATCAGCTCACTCTGGAGTGGGGCGTCTACGCGAGGACGATGCCGATCAGCGAGTCTGTCGACGAGCTGATCGAATCCGCTCTGCTGACCGCCAAGGACTTCGCGGGCCTGCCGACGGGCGCTCGTGTGATCATCACCGCCGGACGTCGGACCGGAGCTACTGGGGCGACGAACCTGATCACGGTGCGCGAGATCCCTTGAGGACACCATCGATCGAGGCGGGGCGGTCGTGAGCCCAGCCGTGGTTGCGGCGGTGGGCTGATAGCCGTCGATTCGCCGGGCAACGTGGCGATGCCGTTGTCGACGGAGGCGATGCCGCGCGGGGTCTGGCGGGCGGGGGAGGAGCTGAGGCTTAAGCTTTCGTAGTGCTTCGATTGGCTGCCGATGTTGTTCTGACGTCCATCGAGCCCGCGCTGATGCGTATCGTGAGGCGACGCCACCGTGATTTCGTGTCCCGTGGCCGATGCCGAGCGCCTCGAGCGACGTGCGCACGTTGTCCGACGGCAGGCGGGCGCCCGTTAGCGCCCAAAAACAGGGGCGTTGTGTTGCGACAAGGCTACAGCCATGGCCGAGCGGCTCCGCGGCGCTCGTGATCAGCCGCCGAGCCCGGCGAGGCATGCCCTAGACAGGCGCGGGCCCCTGTCTAACCATTCGCTACGCACGCCCAAGAGACGCGCTCCTGGGTCTGAAGGTCTCCCGCGAAGACTGTGCGCTTGCTCGATGCGCCGCGCCGCGCGTCTTGCCACCATCCTCGGCGACGGCAACTTCAGATTCGTCCTCAACAACTTGGAGGTAACCCGATGAGCTCATACCGAGCACTGATCCATTCGTTCCCCCGCGACCGCCGCACAGCAAGCCGGTGGGTCCGTCTCGCCAGCGCGCTCGCGGCGTCGATCCTGGGCGTCGGCGCTTTGGCCGGAACGGCGGCTGCGGCGTCTGGGACGCCAGTCGACGCGAGCGGTAACTACGCATTTCAGAAGCTGAGCAATCACAAGGACACGACGTTCAACCAGCTGCTGGGGATCAACGACTCGGGTGAGATCACCGGCTATTTCGGATCCGGGCAAACGGGACATCCGAACCGGGGCTATGCGCTGTTCCCCAACTATGGCCAGGGGAATTACAAGAGCGAGAACTTCCCAGGTGCGACGCAGACGCAGGTCGTCGGGATCAACAACGTCGCGATCACGGTCGGGTTCGGCGTCGACAGCAAGGGCAACAACTTCGGCTTCTACGCGCATCACCGGCAGCATTTCCAGAAGGTCGACTTCCCGACCAACAGCAATGCCAAGCCCCAGGTCGACCAGCTGCTGGCGGTCAATGACCACAACATCGCGGTCGGGTTCTACACCGACGGCAAGGGCGTCAACCACGGGTACTCCTACAACATCACCAGCCACAAGTACAGCCAGATCAAGGTCTCCGGTGACACCAACGTAACGGCCGCCGGGATCAACAACCTGGGTGACGTGGCCGGCTTCGCGACCAGTTCGTCGGGGGGGACCGAAGGGTTCCTGACGCAGTCCGACGGCAACGTGATCAGGCTGAATTTCCCCGGGGCGAGCGCGACTCAGGCATTCGGCGTCAACAACGGAGACGAGGTCGTCGGCGACTATACGGTGGGTAGCGGGAGCAGCGCCACCATGCACGGATTCACCTGGGCCCCCGGATTCGGGTTCCAGACGGTCAACGACCCCAACGGTGTCGACGCCACGACGCTCAACGGCGTCAATGACCGTGGTGAAGTGGTTGGGTTCTACACCGATTCAGCCGGTAACACCGACGGTCTGCTCGCCACTCCACAGAGCTGAACCGCCGAAGGATTGATTCGCAACGAGACCGGGCCGCAGCACAGCGGCCCGGTCTTCGCTGTCTCTTCCGGCCGTGACGCCGCATAATCCGCGGCCCTTGGGCGCCGTAGGGTGCGGCCCCTATCTGAGTGCTGCCATGCGATCCGGGACAACCACGATCACGCTCACTGGGCTGGTCGTCGGGCTGCTGGCCGAAGCGGTTGCCCTGTTCCTCGGGCAGCGCCGCCTGTTCTGGGCGGCCGTGGACGCGACCGGATCGCGGCTGCTGGGTTATCTGCTGGCGATGCCGGGGACCGTGCTGCACGAGAGCGCGCACTACCTCGCGTGCCTGATCCTGCGCGTGCCGGTCGGTGGGCAGCTGCGCACGCCCGACGGTCGTCGCGCCCGTGTGCGGCTGTTCTATCCCCGGCGTGACCCCGTCAGCGGCTCGGTGACCCTCGGCATGGTCCCTCACGCCGCTCCCGACCCGCTGCGCGGGGCGCTGATAGCGATTGCGCCGCTGTTGCTGGTCCCGCCGTTCCTGCTGGCGATCGCGCTCGGCGTCGCCGGCATCAGCGACCCTGGGCAGCTGCGCCATATCCTGCCCCACCTGGCGGCCTGGAAGCTCGCGTTGCTGGCGTATGTGGCGTTCTCGTGCGGCCAGGCGTCGTTCCCGTCCTCCGGCGATCACATCGGTGCGCTCGGCGCCTGCGCGCTGGCCGCGGTGGCCGCCGTGACCATCGCCGTGATCGTCGGCGAGGGAGGCCAGGCTGAGCTGACCGTCCTCACCCGTGACGCCTGCCTGCTGTTCGCCGTGCCGGCGCTCACCAGCGCGCTGAGCCTGATCGTCCTCGGCGCGATCGCGCGCCGGCGGCGCAGGCTGTAGCGGCGCCGGACCGCCGCCGCGCGCCCCCGCGGACGTCTGGCGTTTAAGGCTCATTTCCTATACCTTCACCGCGCTGTGCTGGATCGAACCTTCCTGGAGATGTCGGCGTGAACCTCGACGAGCTGCAAAAGCGGGTTGATTCGGGCGAGATCGACACGGTCCTGCTGGCCCTGACCGACATGCAGGGCAGGCTTCAGGGCAAGCGCTTCACCGCGCGTCATTTCGTCGAGGAGGTGGCCGCGCACGGGGCGGAGGGCTGCAACTACCTGCTCGCGGTCGACGTGGAGATGAACACGGTTGACGGGTACGCCATGTCTTCGTGGGAGCGCGGCTACGGCGACTTTGCGATGCGCCCTGACCTCTCGACGCTGCGCCCGGTGCCGTGGCAGGAGGGCACGGCGATGTGCCTGGCCGACCTCACTTGGGAGGACGGCGCGGACGTCGCGGCCTCCCCGCGTCAGATCCTCCGCGCTCAGCTCACGCGTCTCACGGAGCGGGGCTGGACGGCCAACGCCGGCACCGAGCTCGAGTTCCAGCTGTTCAGAGATACTTACGAGCAGGCGTGGCACAAGGGCTATCGCGAGCTCGATCCGGCCAACCTCTACAACGTCGACTACTCGCTGCTCGGCACCGCGCGCGTCGAGCCGCTGATCCGCCGCGTTCGCAACTGCATGGAGCAGGCGGGCATGGCGGTGGAGAACTCCAAGGGCGAGTGCAATCTCGGTCAGCACGAGATCAACTTCCGCTACGCCGACGCGCTGGCGACCGCGGATAACCACTCGATCTACAAGAACGCGGCCAAGGAGATCGCCGCCCAGGAGGGCATGGCGATCAGCTTCATGGCGAAGTTCGACGAGCGGGAGGGCAGCTCGTGCCACATCCATTTCTCGCTGGCCGACGAGCAGGGGATGGTGTTCGCGCGCGACCGGGCGGCGTTCGACTCCTTCCTCGCCGGCCAGCTGGCGTGCCTGCGCGAGCTGATCCTGCTGCTGGCGCCGAACGTCAACTCCTACAAGCGCTATGCCGAGGGCTCGTTCGCGCCAACCGCGGTCGCGTGGGCGCCCGATAACCGGACCTGCTCGCTGCGGGTCGTCGGGCACGGCGCCGGGCTGCGATTTGAGAACCGCGCCGGCGGCTCGGATCTGAACCCGTATCTGGCGCTGAGCGCGATCATCGCCGCCGGATTGCACGGAGTCTCGGCCGGGCTCGAGCTCGAGCCGGCCTATGAGGGCAACGCGTATCTGGCCACCGACAAGCCGCGCCTTCCCCGGACGCTGCGCGAGGCGAGGGATCTGTTCGCGGCCAGCGAGGTGGCTCGCGCCTGCTTCGGTCAGGAGGTGGTGGACCACTACGTGAATGCGGCAGACGTTGAGCTGGCGGCCTTTGAGGCGGCCGTGACCGACTGGGAGCGCTTCCGCGGCTTCGAACGCCTATGAGCCCGCCGGCCGACGAGCTCGTGGCGATGCTGGAGTCGGTGGCATCGCTTGACACGGTATTCGCGCCGGTCCGCTCGCAGACCGCCTTTGAAGAGACCGTCGAGCGTCTCGGAACCGCGATCAAGCTCGGACTCCTGCCTCCCGGCACACGGCTGCCCGCCGAGCGTGAGCTGTGCGCGAAGCTCGGAATCTCGCGCTCGACGCTGCGCCAGGCGCTGGTGGCGCTGGCCCAGAGCGGGCACCTGCGCGCCACCCGCGGTCGCGGGGGCGGGACCTTCGTGTCTGACCCGCAGCCGCCGGCGCGCCCGCCCTCCCCGGATGTGCTCGCCGCCTGGCGCGACGTATGTGACGAGCGCCTGGCGGTCGAGGTCGGCGTGGCGATCCTGGCCGCGGCGCGCGCCGAACCTGAGGTGCTCGACGTGCTCGACGACCTGGTCGTCGCGATCGACGGCATGCTGGAGGACTTTCCCGCCTATCGCCAGGCCGACATCCGCTTTCACGTGGCCCTGGCGGAGGCCACCCGCAGCCCCCGCCTCGTTACCGCGATGACCGAGGTACAAGGCGCGATGACCGGCCTGATCACGCATATCGCCCACCCGCCGGAGGTGCTGGACTCCTCAAATGCCCAGCACCGGCGCCTGGTGGCTGCCCTGCGCCGCCATGACGAGGCGGCCGCCGCCCGCGAGATGGCCCAGCATCTGCGCGGCACCGAGCACGTTCTGGCGGGGCTGTTGCCGAAGGTTTAGCCACGCGGGCCTTGACTGCGTTCCTCGGCGCGAATATGTTTCCCGCGCTAAGGACGGACCATAAGACCTTTACCGAGGAGAGGCCGTGTGGCGAACGCCGTGGAGCCGTTGACAACTGACGAACAGAGGCTGGCCGAGCTCGGCTACAAGCAGGAGCTCAAGCGTGGCTGGAGCAGCTTCTCCAACTTCGCGATCTCGTTCTCGATCATCTCGGTGCTGGCCGGGTGCTTCACCAGCTTCGGCCAGGCGTTCAACAACGGCGGCCCGGTCGCGATCTCGGTCGGCTGGCCGGTGATCAGCCTGCTGATCCTGTGCGTGGCGGTCTCGATGTCCGAGCTCGCCTCGGCCTTCCCCACCGCCGGCGGCATCTACTTCTGGGCCTCGCGGCTGGGCGGCGCCGGGTGGGGCTGGTTCACCGGCTGGTTCAACCTGATCGGGCTGATCGCGGTCGTGGCCTCGGTCGACTACGCCGCCGCCAGCTTCCTGCAGTACCTGCTCGGCCTCTACAACCTGGACTTCATCTTCAACTTCGCCTCCACCAATGTGCACTACGACGCGCACGTGGTGTTCGCGCTGTTCGCTGTGATCCTCATCGTCCACGGTCTGATCAACATCTTCTCCGGCCACCTGGTGTCGATCTTCAACGGCGTCTCTGTGTGGTGGCACGTGATCGGCGTGGCGGTGATCGTGGTGCTGCTGGTCGCCGTGCCCAGCCACCACGCCAGTTTCTCCTACGTTTTCAGCCACCGCAGCTTCGGCGCCTTCGGCCACGGGATGTACTGGTTCTACGTGCTGCCGCTCGGATTTCTGCTGACCATGTACACGATCACCGGCTACGACGCGTCGGCTCACGTCTCCGAGGAGACCCACGGCGCCGATGAGTCGGCGCCCAGGGGCGTCTGGCGCTCGGTCTTCTACTCGGCGGTGATCGGCTGGATCCTGCTGCTGGCGCTCACCTTCGCCGTGCAGCAGAAGGACATCACCGCGATCAGCGGCTCGGGCTTCCCCGCCCTGACGATCATCACCACCGCGCTGGGCTCGGCCGCTGCCAAGGCCGTGATCCTGATCTCCACCATCGGCCAGCTGTTCTGCGGGATGGCGTGCGTGACCAGCGCCAGTCGGATGACCTTCGCATTCTCGCGCGACGGGGCGATCCCCGGGCACAACCTGTGGCGGCGCCTAGGCGCCAACGGCACCCCCAGCTACGCGGTCCTGTTCGTGTGCGTAGCCGCTCTGGTGGTCACCGTGCCGGCCTTCTTCCCCAACTCGGTCGGCTACCCTGTGGCCTTCTTTGCCGTCACCTCGATCGCGGTGATCGGGCTCTACATCGCCTACACGATCCCCGTCTACCTGCGCTGGCGCAAGGGCGACGACTTCAGTCCTGGGCCGTGGACGCTCGGTCGCCACTACAAGTGGCTCAACCCGATCGCCTTCATCTGGGTGGCGCTGTGCGTGATCATCTTCTGCCTGCCGACCTCGCCGGCCGGCGTCTACTTCAAGTCCGGCTTCAGCTGGGGGTCGGTCAACTACGCCCCGATCGTGACGATCGCGGTCATGCTCGCGGTGACCATCTGGTACCTGGTCTCGGCCAAGCGCACGTTCAAGGGCCCGGTGCGCACGATCGATTTCGCCGACGACGGGATCACCGTCGCCGAGGCGGAGCCCGGCGTTGTCTAGTGACCGCCTGGAGGTCCTCGAGCCCGCCACCGAGGCGGTGCTCCAGGAGATCCCGCGGGGCGACGCCGCCGATGTGGACCGCGCGGTGGCACGGGCCAAGGCAGCATTTCCGGCCTGGCGCGCCGTCGCGCCCGCCGAGCGAGCCGAGCACCTGCGGGCACTGGCCAACGCGCTGACCGCCCACGGCGAGGAGCTGGCGCAGCTTGAAGCCCGCAACGCCGGCAAGCCGATCGGCGATGCCCGCGGCGAAATGGGCATGGTCGCCCAGACGATCGGCTACTACGCTGGCGCGCCTGAGCGGCTGCTGGGAGATTCGATCCCGGTCAGCGGCGGCCAGGCCTGGACGGTGCGCGAGCCGCTGGGGGTGGTAGGGCTGATCGTGCCGTGGAATTTCCCGCTGACGATCGCCGCGTGGAAGCTGGGCCCGGCGCTGGCGGCGGGCAACACCGTCGTGCTCAAGCCGGCCGAGCTGACGCCCCTGACCGCGCTGCGGTTTGCCGAGATCGCGCTGGAGGCGGGGCTGCCCGAGGGCGTGGTCAACATCGTCGTGGGGCCGGGTTCGATCTGCGGCCGGCGCCTGGTCGAGCATCCCGACGTGTCGAAGATCGCCTTCACCGGCTCCACCGAGGTCGGCCGGTCGATCGCCGCCGGCGCGGCGCAGACGATCAAGCGGGTGACGCTGGAGCTGGGCGGCAAGTCGCCGAACATCGTGTTCGCCGACGCCGACCTGCAGGCGGCCGCGGCGGCGGCTCCGGGCGCAGTGTTCGGTAACGCCGGCCAGGACTGCTGCGCGCGCTCGCGGATCCTCGTCCAGGCGGATGCGGTGCGTGAGTTCATGGAGCTGCTGGAGGGCGCGGTGACCTCGATCAAGGTCGGCGACCCCCTCTCGGAGGAGACCGAGATGGGGCCACTGATCTCGGCCGCGCAACGCGAGACCGTGTCCTCGTTCGTGGACGGCGAGGCCCCGGTGGCGATCCGGGGCAGCAAGCCGGAGGGCCCTGGCTTCTGGTTTGCCCCGACCGTCCTGTGCCCGGTCGACCCGGACGCGCGCGCCGCCCGCGAGGAGATCTTCGGCCCGGTGGCAGTGGTGATCCCGTTCGGAGACGAGGAGGAGGCCGTTCGGTTGGCCAACGACACGATCTACGGACTGTCGGGTTCGATCTGGAGCGGCGACGGCGGCCGGGCGCTGCGGGTGGCTCGCGCGCTTGACGCAGGCGTGCTGTCGATCAACTCCAACACCTCGGTACGGGTCTCGACTCCGTTCGGGGGCTTCAAGCAGTCGGGCTACGGGCGCGAGCTGGGGCCCCACGCGCTGGACGCCTACACCGAGGTCAAGTCGATCTTCTTCGCGACCGGATGAGACTGTCGGGGAAGGTGTGCGTGATCACCGGTGCGGCCGGTGGAATCGGGTCGGCGACGGCCGAGGTGTTCGCCCGGGAGGGCGCGCAGGTGGTAGGCGTCGATCTGCTCCAGCACTCGATCGGCGACCTGTCGCTGGAGGCCGACCTCACCTCTGAGCAGGAGGTCGCCTCGATGTACGCGCGCGTGCGGGACGAGCTGGGGCCGATCGACGTGCTGTTCAACAACGCGGGCATCTCGCCGACCGACGACGCTTCCGTACTCGACACCGACGTCGACGCCTGGGAGCGGGTGCAGTCGACCAACCTGCGCAGCGTCTTTCTGTGCTGCAAGCACGGGATCCCGCATCTGCTGAAGAACCCCCCACCCACCCGCGGCTCGGTGATCAACACCGCCTCGTTCGTGGCCGTGATGGGGTCGGCGACCTCGCAGATCTCCTACACGGCGTCCAAGGGTGCGGTCCTGGCCCTGTCACGCGAGCTCGGCGTCGAGTTCGGTCGCCGCGGCGTGCGAGTCAACGCGTTGTGCCCCGGCCCGGTCGACACGCCGCTCCTGCGCGAGCTCTACGCCTCCGATCCGGTCCAGGCGCAGCGACGGCTGGTGCACGTGCCAATGGGCCGCTTTGCGCGCGCGGAGGAGATCGCCAACGCCGTCCTGTTTCTCGCCAGCGATGAGTCGAGCTACGTGAATGCGACCACGTTCTTGGTGGACGGCGGGATCAGCGGGGCGTACACGACGCCGCTATAGCGCGCCAGGGTGGCCGCGTCGGCTCCGTAACCAGGCGTAGGCTTGAGGCGTGCCGATCCCGCGCTTCTTGAAGGGTCGCGTCGCCAAGGAGCCGCAGGTGTCGGTCGGGGACCCGCGCCTGGTGGGTTGGGAGACCGTCAGCGTGTTCGAGGAGCAGCGGACCGCGCTGGCCTGGCGCGATCAGCTCCGAGGTATGGGGGTCGCCGCGAGCCTTACGGCCGATCACCCGCTCGATCGCTTTGGGCGGGGCGAGGTCTACCTCGTCGTGCCGCCAGAGCAATGGTCGCGCGCCACCCAGATCCTGGACAACATCGACTGAGGTTGCCGGACGTCGTCCCGGGGGCGCCTCGAGCTCGATGCGGCCATAGGCGGCCCTGTTTCCTGCGGTGCTGCGATACCTTGGGGCCGTGCTGGTGTTGATGGTGCAGTTCGGCGGCGCGCGCTTCTATCCGGGGCGCGTCAATTTGCTCGAGCCGTTCGTCCTGCTCGTGTTCGTCGTGTGCGTCGGGGCGATCGCTGTGCCGCTGCTGGGGCTGCTTGTGTCGCGCTCGCGTGGCGCAGTGCGCCACTGGCTGCGCAGGCGGCGCCGGCTGCGCGCGGCCGCCAACGCCGAGGTGCGGGCTCGCGCGCTGATGAGCGAGCTGTGTCCGCATGGTTGGCGGGCGCAGATCACGCTGTTCGGATCCGACGAGGAGCAACTGCGCACCGCGCCCAGCGGCGAGCGGGCTCGCGTCGCGCTTGATTGGACCGAGCTCCAGGTGCAGAGCGGTCGCCCGGCGGTGATCCGGCGGGTGTGGGCGCCGACGATCGGCGAGGCGCTCGATGCGATGGTCGCTGATCGTCGCACCGACGAGACGCTTGAGCAGATCGAGCAGGGCGCGGTCGCCGACGGCGCCCTGTGGCCTGACCTGTAGCCCGCAGCTTCAGTTCCGGATCGACCCTGCGAACTAGGTCAGCGCCGGCGCCTCCGGCAGCTTGCCCAGCGCCGACTGCATGTCGGCTTCGGAGAACTCGGGGTCCTCGAGCTCGCCGGCGAGGTAAGCGTCGTAGGCGCTGAGGTCGAAGTGACCGTGGCCGCAGAGCCCGAACAGGATCACCCGCTCCTCGCCCGCCTCGCGGGCGGCCTGCGCCTCGTCGATCACGGCGCGGATCGCGTGGGCCGGCTCGGGCGCCGGGATGATCCCCTCGCAGCGCGCAAACCGCACCGCCGCCTCGAAGGTCTCGTTCTGGCGATACGCACGCGCCTCGACGAGGCCGGCTTTGACCAAGCCGCAGACCAGCGGCGCGTCGCCGTGGTAGCGCAGGCCACCGGCGTGCACCGGCGGCGGGACGAAGTCGTGCCCGAGCGTGTACATCGGCATCAGCGGCGTGAGCCCGGCCGTGTCGCCGAAGTCATACGCGTACACGCCGCGGGTGAGCGTCGGGCAGGCCGCCGGCTCGGTCGCGATGAACCGCGTCTTGGCACCGTTGCGGATCACGCGCCGCAGGAACGGGAACGTCAGCCCACCGAAGTTCGAGCCGCCGCCGATGCAGGCGATCACCACATCCGGCTCCTCGCCGGCCATCCCCATCTGCGCAAGTGCCTCCTGCCCGATTACGGTCTGGTGCAGCAGCACGTGGTTGAGCACCGAGCCGAGCGCGTAGTTGGTGTCGGCGCTCTGCGCCGCGACCTCCACCGCTTCGGAGATGGCGATGCCGAGCGAGCCGGTCGGGTGGGCGCTCTGTGAGCGGCCGGACTCGGTGACGTCGGAGGGCGAGCGGTGGACGGTGGCTCCCCAGGTCTCCATCATCGAGCGGCGGTAGGGCTTCTGGTCATAGCTCGAGCCGACCATCCACACCTCGCACTCAAGCCCGAACAGCCGGCAGGCGAAGGACAGCGCGGAGCCCCACTGGCCGGCGCCGGTCTCGGTGGTCAGCTTCCTGATTCCGGCCGCGGCGTTCTCATACGCCTGGGCGACGGCGGTGTTGGGCTTGTGCGAGCCGGCCGGGGAGCCGCCCTCGTACTTGTAGTAGATGTGGGCGGGGGTGTCGAGCTCGCGCTCGAGTCGCCGCGCTCGGTAAAGGGGCGTGGGGCGCCAGAGCTTGTAGGCCTCGCGCACCGGCGGTGGGATCTCGATCTGAGGCTCGGCCGAGACCTCCTGGAGAATCAGGGCCATCGGGAACAGCGGCGTGAGATCGTCGGGTCCAGCCGGTTGCTTGGTGCCGGGGTGAAGCGGCGGCGGCGCGTCGCCCGGCAGGTCGGCCATCAGGTTGACCCAGTGGGTCGGGATGTCCTGCTCGCCGAGCATGAATTTGACCGGCTGGTCGCTCATGTCCCTCTCCTCGCTCGCTGGTGGCGCGCGATTCTATGAGAGCTCAGGCCGTGGCGCCTTCGCGGACGCTCGCCAGCCACGGGTAGCGGGCGGTGTCCTGCCCCGCGTAGTCGGGATCCAGGTAGATGAAGCAGCGCTGGATCTGCCAGTCGCGGATCTCGAACACGTCACACCAGCGACCGGCGGCCCATTCGGGCACCCCGGCACGCCACGGTCCGGCCTCGTGCTCGCCGTAGCTCGTGCCCTCGCAGACGATCGTGTCGCCGCCGGAGAAGATCCAGTTGAACGTGGCGTAGTCGTGGCGGATCGACTTGAGCTTCGCGCCGACGTCGCCGAACATCGTGCCGATCTCCTCGCGGCCGTTGGCCAGCCCCCACTTCGGGAACATGACCTGCGCGTCGGGCGCGAACAGCTCCAGGATGCTCTCTCCGGTCGAGGTGACACCGCCGTTGTCGAAGGCCTTCAGGTATTCAAGGGCGACCGACTTGCGCTGCTCGTCGGTCATGTTCTGGCGGGTCAGGGTCACGCGGGACTCCTTGCTCGGGGGACTGCTTTACGGGTTCGCGGTCGGCGGCCTGGGCCGCCCACCGCGGATTCGCGTGGGGCACATCGATGCTCATCCCATCTGCTCCTCGCCTTGCAGCGCGAATACCGAGTCTGACGGGGCCGACGGGCGGGGCGCTCGGTCGAGCACCGCCTCCAGGGCCTGGCGCAGCGCCGCCTCAGGATTGTCGGGCATCGCCGCCGCGCGCCAGGCGACGTGGGCATCGGGGCGCACGAGCACGCAACCGTCCTCGGCGACCTCGCGTAGCAGTGTCCAATCGCCGTACAGGTCGGTGTACTCGCGGCCGGGCCCGATCACGTAGGACGCGATCCCGATGCGCAGCTGCCCCGCCACGCTCTGCGCCGTCTGCGCCCAGCGCTGCCCGGAGATCCCGGTGAGCAGCGCGAACCGGCCCTGGCCCGCCAAATCGTGGGTGCTGACCTTGTGACCGGCTGCGCCCAGCCAGCAGTGCGGCAGCCGCGCGCCGGGCCAGGTGGTCGGGTGGTAGTACAGCTCAGCGTCGCGGGTGTACTCGGGCTCGGGAGTGCCGTCGGGGGCCACTGCGCCCGACCGGTAGCGCTGCCCGAGCTCCACGCCGTGCGCATTGAACTCGTAGTCCTTCAGCGCCAGGGCCTCGCGCAGCTGCTCGCGCTGGCGCGCGGCCTCCGGAGTGTCGTCGGCCCGCGCGCGCATGCGCTCGTTCATCACGTTAGGGTCGCTGGTGTCACTGAAGCCGAGCGCCGCGAAGATCGGGCCGAACTCCTCGATCGACTTGTTGGCGCGCAACACGATCTGCCTGCCGATCGGCGAGCGCTCGGCGTCGTAGCTGTCGAGCAGGCCCTCGCCGGCATCACCGCGCAGCACGTAGGCCAGCTTCCAGGCCAGGTTGTAGGCGTCCTGGACGGAGGTGTTGGAACCCAGGCCGTTGGACGGCGGATGGCGATGGACCGCATCGCCCATGCAGAAGACACGGCGCTGGCGGTAGCGCGTGGCGTACATCTTGTTGTTGCCCCACAGCGACGTCGAGCGGATCGTCACCGGCACCGTGTCGTCGCCGATCAGGTTGTGGACGATCCGGGTCGCGGCGTCGTCGTCGAGCTCAGGCGGAGGCTCGTTGATGTCATAGCCCCAGACGACCAGCCATTCGTCCCACGGGCGGACCATGCGCACCAGGCCCATGCCGATCCCGCCGATGTCCGAGCCGGGCTGCAGCACCCAGTAGAGAACGCTCGGGCGGTGCTCGACCTTCGCGCTGAGGTCGGCGTGGAAGACGATGTTCATCGAGCCGGCCACGTCCATCTGCCCTTCGAACGGGAGCCCGATGTCCGCAGCCACCTGGCTGCGCCCGCCGTCGGCGCCGATCACGTACCTGGCCCGGATGGCGTAGGTCTGACCGGCGAGCCGATCCCGGACGTGGACGGTGACGCCGTCTTCGTCCTGGTCGACCCCCAGATATTCCGTGTCGAAGCGGACGTGTGAGCCGCGCGCCGCGGCGTGGCCGATCAGGATCGGCTCCAGCAGCGTCTGGGGCAGATCGCAGTTCTCCGCGGGACTGGCCAGCGTGTAGTCGGCCAGGCGGGCGGGATGCGTGCCCCAGGTGCGCACCCGACCGATTTCGTCATCGGACAGGCTGGTGCAGAAGACGGTGTCGCCCATCAGCCGCTGCGGCGTCCCGTTGGCCTTGATGTCCGCCTCGATCCCCAGATCACGGAAGATCTCGACGGTGCGCTGATTGGTGATGTGCGCGCGGGGTGTGTTCGCGGTCCACGAATACTTGGTGATCACGATGTGCTCGACGCCGAGCGTGGCCAGCGCCAGCGCCGCGGTGGCGCCGGCCGGTCCGCTTCCGATGACGAGGACGTCGGTGCGCAGCATGTCGTTCATTCCAACTCTCCTCGGATTCGACCGCCCTCGAGCATGCAGCGTGGCGGACCAGGACAACAATACGAAATTGGTGGCGCTGCGATAGGCCGATGCCCGCGGCACTGGCCGAGGTGGCCTGGGGGCGGCGGCGAGCGTTACCGCTGCGCCAGCCAGGTTTCCGGGGGGCGCTGGAGTGGTGTGCCAGGTGGATCAGGTCTACATCTGGGGTCGTCGATGCTCGTAATTCAGAAGCTTGGCTGATCTCGGTCCAGAGCCTTACGGCGCGGGTGCGATATCGCGACGCTGCCGACCTCAGTGAACGCTGCCACCAGCGTTTGAGCCGGGCCGCTTCACTTTCCAGCTGATGGCACGCGCACGAGGATTCGCCACCCCGTCCCTGAACTACCTGTCAATGCGTACGCTTTGCGGGATCTTGTCGTGGGCGAAGGGGCTCGGGTGGTGCGGTGCCTGAGCCGATGCGCAGCGGCCAGCGCTACATGCCCGGGCTGGACGGGCTCCGCGCGCTGGCCGTGCTGGCCGTGGTCGCCTACCACGTTGGACTTGGATCGGCCACCGGCGGCTTGCTCGGTGTCGGGGTCTTCTTCACCCTCAGCGGCTATCTGATCACCGATCTGCTGCTGGGGCAGCGGGCCGCAGGACATCTGGACCTCCGCGACTTCTGGCTGCGGCGGGCCAGGCGGCTGTTGCCGGCCCTGTTCCTGATGCTGGTGGTGGTGACGGTTTGGGTCTCGGTGGCCGATCGCTCCCAGTTGCCGGCGCTTCGCGGCCAGGTGGCCGCGGCCGTGGTGTACGTGAGCAACTGGTGGCAGATTTTCCAGCACGTCTCCTACTTCGCGCGCTTCGGTCCCCCGACGCCGCTGAACCACCTGTGGTCGCTGGCGGTCGAGGAGCAGTTCTACATCCTATGGCCGTGGCTGCTGCTGCTCGGGCTGCACTTCGTCCGGGAGCGAAAGCGCCCGATCGCGGTCCGCCCCCGGCTGGCCGGCGTGACCCTGGTGCTGGCGCTCGTCTCGGCCGTCGAGATGGCCGTGCTCTATCACCCGACCTTCGATCCCTCCCGGGTCTATGACGGTACGGACACCCGGGCCTTCGGTCTGCTGTTCGGCGCTGCCCTGGCGATGATGTGGCCCAGCCGGGCGCTGACGGGCCGGGTGACGCCGTCGGCCCGCGCGATTCTCGATGGGCTGGGCGCCGCCGGCCTGCTGATCATCGCGTTGCTGGTCTGGCGCACGAATCAGTATTCGGCTTTTCCCTATCGCGGCGGGATGGTGCTGCTGTCGGTGGCCACGGTTCTCGTCGTGGCCGCCCTGACCCATCCCGCCACCCGGCTCGGCCGCCTGCTGGGCTGCCGGCCGTTGCGCTGGCTCGGAGTGCGCTCCTACGGGATCTACCTCTGGCACGTACCCGTCATCGTGCTCACGACCCCGATCCTCAACCAAGGTGTGGACGCTCTCCGGGTCGCGCTTCAGGTGGCGGCGAGCATCGCCCTGGCCGCCCTCTCATGGCGTTACGTCGAGGAACCCGTCCGCCACGGAGCCGTCGGACGGCTGTGGGCGCAGGCCCGATCGGTCGGGTGGCATCCGCGATCCTTGCCGGGCCGGCTACGTGCCGGTCTCGCCGCTGCGGCGCTGGGCCTGGCGCTGACCGCGGTCAGCCTGGCGGGAGCCGATCCGGTCGCTCCGATCACCGCCGTGGTGGCGAAGATCCGCGTCGAGGTCAGCCCGAGTGCGCGGTCACCGGCTCATCCAGGCCGGGTCACGGCGACAACCACGCGGCCGGACCCGCGCGGGCACACGCCGGCAGCCTCACCCCCGGCTGGGCGAACCCAAGCCGGTCCGCCCGTGAAGCCCTCCACCCGCACCTCGTGTCGCGCCGTGGTGCACATCGGCGACTCCACCTCGGAGGGCATGATCTCCAGCGATTACCTGCCTGATCCCAGCCAGCGACTCTCGGCCCAGTACGCCCGGGTCGGCGTCAGCGACGTGCACCTGGAGATCGCGGGCGCGACGTCGATCGTCGAGACGCTGCCCGGCGGGATCAACGCCCACACGGTGGCTCGCGGGCTCGTGCGCGACGGGTACCGGGGATGCTGGGTGATCGCTCTGGGCACCAACGACACCGCCGACATCTACGTGGGCTCCTCCATCTCCCTGAGCACTCGGATCAATCAGATGATGTCGGTGATCGGCAACCAGCCGGTGATGTGGGTCAACGCCAAGACGCTGGTGACCAGCGGACCCTACGCCGAGTCAGACATGCAGGACTGGAATAGCGCGTTGGAACAGGCGTGCCTCAGATATCCCAACATGCGCGTCTTCGACTGGGCATCGGTGGCGCGCGACAATTGGTTCATCCCCGACGGCATCCACTACTACTCGCCGGGCTACGCGGCCCGCGCCCATCTGATCGCCAACGCGCTCGCCCAAGCGTTTCCGGCTTCCGGCGCGTCCCCTGGTTCCAGCAACTGCGTCGTCCGCGTGAAGCCGCTGTCGGTACCCGTTCTGGGAGTGAAGGGTTGAGGGTGTCGCACTTGGGGTTCTATGGTGAGGGCATGGCTAGCGCAGGCGGTCTCAGCCAGTTCAACGAGGCCGCCCGGAACCTCGACCTGATCGCCCGAACACCAATTTCGATCGCGAACGACTGGAGCAGCAATGAACACGCGCAAGCTTGGATCGCTGGAGGTCTCGGCCCTCGGGCTCGGATGCATGGGGATGTCGGCCTTCTACGGATCCACCGATGAGGGCGAGGCGATCGCGACCATTCAGCGTGCGCTGGAGCTGGGCATCAACTTCCTGGATACCGCGCAGCTGTACGGGCCGATGACCAACGAGGAGCTGGTCGGCCGCGCGATCAAGGGCCACCGTGACGAGTATGTGATCGCGACCAAGTTCGCGCGGCGGCTGGAGCCGACCACCAAGCCGGGTGACCTCTCCACCATCGGTCCGCTGGACGGCTCGGCCGAGCATGTCCGCAGCTCGATCGAGGGATCGCTGCAGCGGCTCGGCACCGATCATGTCGACCTCTACTACCAGCACCGCGTCGACCCCAACGTGCCGATCGAGGAGACCGTAGGGGCGATGGCGGAGCTGGTGGAGCAGGGCAAGGTACGCCACATCGGCCTCTCCGAGGCGGCCCCCGACACGATCCGCCGCGCCCATGCCGTGCACCCAATCACCGCCGTGCAGACCGAGTACTCGTTGTGGACCCGTGATCCCGAGGGCGAGGTGCTGCCCACCTGCCGTGAGCTCGGGATCGGCTTCGTGCCCTACTCGCCGCTCGGGCGCGGCTTCCTCTCCGGCCGCTTCAAGTCGCCCGACGACCTCGACGAGAACGACTTCCGCCGCCACGGGCCGCGCTTCACCGGCGAGAACCTGGATGCCAACCTGAAGCTGGCCTCCAAGGTGGCGGAGATCGCGCAGGAGAAGGGCATCACTCCCGCACAGCTGGCCCTGGCCTGGGTGCTGGCTCAGGGCGAGGATCTGGTCCCGATTCCCGGCACGAAGCGCCGCAAGTACCTGGAGGAGAACGCGGCGGCGGTCGACGTGCAGCTCGGCGACGATGACCTGGCGCGGATCGAGGCCGAGCTGCCGCAGGCGGCGGGGGATCGCTATGACGAGGCCGGGATGGCCTCGGTCCACCTGTAGGCCACACTTAGGTCCAACCCGAGCGCGCGATGACGCTCCGGCCACCGTGTGCGCCCCGGCGCTCGAACGCGCGCTCGGCGAGGCGGGCCAGGTTGTGCTCGCCATCGGAGCTCATGCCGAGCAACGATATCCTCGTCCTCGAGCCCAGGTGAGCTTCGGCGATGCGGTGCCGGACGCCCCGGGCGATTGAGGGGATCACAACGATGGCATTCATATCTCGTGGCTTTCACGGCCGCCCCCGTCGGGACGTCGATCCGGCGCGGGTTCCGCCGGGTCAGTACGTCGTGGACGATTTTCCGGTCCTGTCCGCGGGTCCGACGCCGCACTCGCCGCTGGACGAGTGGAGCTTCACGATTCACGGTGCCGTCGGCGAGCCGGTGTCGTGGCCGTGGAAGGAGTTCGCCGCCCTGCCTGCCGAGACGTTCACGGTCGACATCCATTGCGTGACGAAGTGGTCCAAGCTCGGCACCACCTGGACCGGGGTCTCGCTCGACTCGCTGCTGGATTCGGTTCAGACCGAGGCGGAGTTCGTGAGCGTGTGGTGCGACGGGGGCTACACGACGAATCTGCCGCTCGAGGACCTGACGGGCGGGCGGGCGTGGGTGGCGCACACCTTCGAGGGCGAGCCGCTGGCGGCTGAGCACGGCGGTCCGGCGCGCCTGCTGGTGCCCCACCTGTACCTGTGGAAGAGCGCCAAATGGGTGCGAGGTCTGACGCTGACCGTCGATGACGAGCCGGGGTTCTGGGAGACGGCCGGCTATCACAACCGCGGCGACCCTTGGCGCGAGCAGCGCTACTGGAGCGACTGACGGCCGTGCGAGCACCGATCGCCTGGCAGCTCGCGACGGTCAGCGAGCAGGTGCCGGAGACCGCGCACGCCAGGACGCTCGTGCTCGACCTGCCACAGTGGCCGGGCCATGTCGCCGGCCAGCACGTCGATGTTCGCCTCACCGCGGAGGATGGTTATCAGGCGCAGCGCTCCTACTCGATCGCCTCGGCCCCGGAGGCTCCCCATCTGGCGCTGACGATCGAGCGGATCGATGACGGGGAGGTGTCCCCGTATCTGACCGACGAGCTGCGCCCCGGCGATCAGCTCGAGCTGCGCGGGCCGGTCGGTGGGCACTTCAGCTGGTCGGTGGACCGCGGCGGTCCGCTGCTGCTGCTGGCTGGAGGCTCGGGCCTGGTGCCGTTGATGGCGATACTCCGTCATCGCGCCGCGCGGCACAGCACGGTCGACACCCGGCTGCTGGTGTCGGCTCGCAGCTGGGATGACTTGCTCTACCGCGACGAGTTGCCGGGGCTGGCGGCCGGCGCCGGGCTCGAGGTCCGCTACACCCTGACGCGAAGCCGGCCGCGTGATTGGACCGGGTGGGACCGTCGGGTCGACGCCGAGATGCTCACGGCTCTCGGACCGGCGGCGGCCAACGGACCCCAGGTATTCATCTGCGGTCCGACGCCGTTTGTCGAACAGGCCGCCGACCTGCTCGTGGCGCTTGGGCATCCGCCCGGCGCGATTCACGCCGAGCGGTTTGGGCCGACCGGAGGATGAGATGAGCGACCAGCCGACGTGGCTCGACGGTAACGCGCTGGCCGGGCTCCTGACCGAGATCCTGGGAGCCGAGCTGACCGCCTCGCCGCGCGGTTGCCCATCCTGCGGTGCCGTCAACGCGATCGGAGCCCACCGCCTCTATCGTGGGGCGGGCTGGGTTCTCCGTTGTCCGCAGTGCGGCGATGTGGCGATCTGCATCGTCAGGCTGCCCGATCGCCACGTCGTCCAGATGACCGGCACGTGGCGGTTTGAGGTTCCCCGTTAAAGCTGTGAAGCAGTCGGACGCAGGGCTCGGACGGCGCGAGGTTCTATCTTCGTGAGCGCGATGCTCGACCGCGCCGACCCAGCCGCCGTGACCTCGGAGCTTGAAACCCCGGCGCCCAAGCGGCGGCCCGCGATCGTCGCCGTGGACGACGACCCGGCGGTGCTGGCGGCCGTCTCCAGAGATCTGCGCCGCGGCTTCGGTGAGCGCTTCCGGGTGCTGCGCGCCACCTCGGGCGCGGAGGCGCTGGGGGTGCTGCGCGAGCTGCGCACGCGCGGGGACCAGGTGGCGATGCTGATCGCCGATCAGCGGATGCCGGGGATGCCCGGCACGCAGTACCTGGTGGAGGCGCGCAAGCTCGTGCCCGACGCCAAGCGCGTGCTGCTGACCGCCTACGCCGACACCGAGGCGGCGATCGCGGCGATCAACGAGGCGGCCCTGGACTACTACCTGCTCAAGCCGTGGGATCCGCCCGAGGAGCAGCTGTTCCCGGTTGTGGAGGACCTGCTCACCACCTGGGAGTCAGGGGCGGCGCTGACGTCGGGGGGCGTGCGCGTGATCGGGCACCGCTTCTCCAAGGACTCCCACGACCTGCGTGACTTCCTGGCTCGCAACCGCGTGCCGGCCCGGTGGCTCGATGTGGAGCGCGACGGCGAGGCGCGCGAGCTGCTGCAGGTGGCCGGTGTGGCCGCCGACAGGCTGCCGGTCGCCCTGCTGGAGGACGGTTCGGTGCTCGAGCGTCCCACCGTGCTGGAGCTGGCCGAGCGTCTGGGCGTCACCGGCACCCCGGTGGCTGACCACTACGACGTGGTGATCGTCGGCGGCGGCCCGGCGGGCTTGGCGGCGGCCGTGTACGGCGCCTCGGAGGGCCTGAAGACGGTGATGGTCGAGCGCGAGGCACCCGGCGGTCAGGCGGGCCAGTCAAGCCGGATCGAGAACTACCTGGGCTTTCCGGCCGGGCTGAGCGGCTCGGATCTGGCGCGGCGCGCCACCGATCAGGCCCGGCGCCTGGGCGCCGAGCTGCTCACCGTCCGAGAGGCGGTCGGCCTGCGTGCGGAGGGCGCCGGACGCCTGGTGACGCTGACCGGCGGGGGCGTGCTGAGCGCCAGCTGCGTGATCGTCGCCTCCGGCGTCTCGTACCGCCAGCTGGACAGGCCGGGTTTCCTCGAGCACACGGGCGCGGGCATCTACTACGGAGCCGCGCTGACCGAGGCTCGCTCCTGTGCCGACCAGCATGTTGTGGTGATCGGCGGAGCCAACTCGGCCGGCCAGGCTGCCGTCTACTTCAGCGGCTATGCCTCCCGCGTGACGATGCTCGTGCGCGGGCCGTCGCTGGAGAAGTCTATGTCTCAGTACCTGATCGAGCAGATCGCCGCCCTGCCCAAGATCGAGGTGCGCACCGGCAGCTCCGCCGTCGCCGCCGAAGGGGAGCAGGGGCGCTTTCGCCGCCTGCGCGTCCGGGGACCGGACGGCGAGGAGACGCTTCAGGCGGACGCCTGCTTCGTGTTCATCGGCGGCTCTCCGCGCACCGACTGGCTGGCCGGGACCGTGGCGCGCGACGAGCGAGGCTTCATCCTCGCCGGCCGTGACGCGCAGGCCGCCGGCTGGCCGCTGGCGCGCGAGCCCTACGTGCTCGAGACCACGGTGCCCGGTGTGTTCGTCGCCGGCGACGTGCGTGCGCGCTCGATCAAGCGGGTCGCCAGCGCGGTCGGCGAGGGATCGATGGCCATCTCGCTGATCCACGAGTACCTGGTCGAGGCGTGACCGACGCTCCGATCCGGCTCGAGGAGCTGCGCGAGGTTGACCTGTTCGACGACCTCAGTGACGTTGAGCTCGCCGAGTGGCTCGCGGTGGCCGGTCCCCGTCACGTCGAACCCGACGAGGTGATCGCCGAGCCCGATGAGGAGCTGCTCGGGATGACGCTGCTGCTGGAGGGCGAGGCGCGGTCGTTGATCCTCGATCACGGACGGGCCGAGCCGGGCGGTCACCAGCACGCGCCGACCTGGATGGGCGCGATCGCCGTGCTCACCGGCGGCCCGCTCGGGGTACGGATCGTGGCTGAGACGCCCTGCCGGACAGCGGTCGTGGCCTCCGAGGACTTCCGGCGCCTGGCCTTCGCGCAGCCGTCCGTTCACCGCCGGGTGATGCAGCAGGTCGCTCCCGTGATCACTCGCGTCACCGCGATCGAGCAGAACCGCGAGCGACTGGCCTCTCTGGGTGAGATGGCGGCCGGATTGGCCCACGAGTTGGGCAACCCGGCGTCCGCGGCGGGCCGAGCCGCCGCGCAGCTGATCGAGGCGCTGGACGTGATCGGCTCGGCGCTGGCGCACTTCGTGGCCGCCGGGGTGGAGCGCGAGCAGGCCGAGCAGCTGGTGGCCCTGCAGCAGCAGGCAATCGAGCGCGCCGCGGCGTGCACCGCGCTGGAGGCGCTCGACGCCGCCGACGCGGAGGACGAGCTGCTGGCCCGCCTGGAGGCGATGGATGTACCGGAGCCGTGGCGGCTGACCGAGCCGCTGGCTGCGGCGGGCGCGGACGAGCCGTGGCTGCAGCGCGTGGCCGAGCTCGCGGGACCGGCGACCGGTGCTGCGCTGAGCTGGATCGCAGCCACGCTGACCGCGGGCCGGCTGGCGGCCGAGATCCAGGACAGTACGGCGCGGATGACCGAGCTGGTGGGGGCGGTGAAGTCCTACGCCTACATGGACCGCGGCGATGTCGTCGAGGTGGACCTGCACGAGGGCCTCGAGACCACGCTGACGGTGCTCGCCCACAAGCTCAAGCACACCGAGATCACCGTCGTGCGCGACTACGACCGCCAGCTGCCCAAGCTGACGATTCGCGGATCCGAGCTCAACCAGGTGTGGACGAACCTGCTCGACAACGCGATCGACGCCCTCGGCCAGACCGGGACGATCACCATCACCACGCGGGCCGACGGCAGCTGCGCGGTGATCGAGATCAGCGACGACGGGGGCGGCGTCTCCGACGAGCTCGCCGCGCGGATCTTCGACCCGTTCTTCACCACCAAGGACGTCGGGCAGGGCACCGGACTCGGCCTGGCCACGGCACGGCGCATCGTCGTCGACCGCCACGACGGCAGTCTGACCCTGGACACCGCACTGGGCCGCACGACGTTCCGCGTGCGGATCCCGTTCACCCAGACCTGACGGAGGCAGCGACATGGCCGACTGCACACACCTCGATCACGTTCACATCACCGAGCTGCCCGAGCACGTCGAGGGCTGCGCGGACTGCCTGCTGACCGGCGACCCGTGGCTGCACCTGCGCATCTGCCTGGAATGCGGCCACGTCGGCTGCTGCGATGACTCCCCCAATCGCCACGCCAGCGCCCACGTGCAGTCGACCGGGCACCCGATCATCCGATCACTGCAGCCGGGCGAGACGTGGTCCTGGTGCTACGTGGACGAGATCGTGATGAACATCGCGCAGGTACAGGGAAACACGCAGATCCCCCCTTCGCCGATGGGCGGCTGACCGCGGCCGGCCGAGCCTCCGCGCTCAGCCGTTCGGCGCGGCGGTGAAGACATCAGCGCCGAACCTGGTCGGCACCGAGGCCGCGTCGGCGAGGCGCTGAAGGCCGAACAAAGACTCCCAGGTGGCCAGCGACGAGTAGTGGTTGTAGGACCTCGTGGAGACCGTGCGCGCCTTGATGAACGGCGAGAGCAGGACGGCGCCGACCTTGCCACCCCCAGGACCATTGAGGCCCGGCATCGGTGCACTTGGCCCTGGGTGCTCGTGACAGCAGGCCGACGAGTCGGAGGCCGTACCCTCGGATTCGTCGAACGTGATCTCCAGCAGGCCGTTCTGGCGGAAGGCCGGCGAGTGGGTGATCTTCGGGACCCAGGTCTGCAGGAAGCGATCGATGTCGGCCAGCGCCGACGCGCCGCTGCTCTGGTTGGTGCACGGGTAGTCGTGCCCGTCGTTGCAGAGGTTGGGGGTGATGAACGCAAACGCGGGCGTCGTGGAGGTCTTCTTGAGGTCGGCGGCGAGACCGGTCTCGCCGCGGACGGCGGTGCCCGGCAGCTTGCCGCTCGAGGAACCGAGCGCGACGACGTGCTTGTCGCAGTAGGTCTTGTTGTTGATCACCGAGTGGAAGTAGACGAACGGGTCATGGCGGGTGGCGTAGCCGTCGCCCGCCACGGCGACCTCGGTGGCGTCGGGCGAGCCCACCGCAGGGTGTCCGCAGGCCGCGGCCTCGCGCGTGGGCACGTTGCCCATGTCCTCTTCGTATGCCTTCCAGCTCAGGCCCTTGGCTGTCAGCTGCGTGCCGATGTTCGCCACCTTGGACGGATACACGCAGCCGGTGCCGCCCTCGACGCCGCTGGGCAGAGTGACCGCGCCGGTGAAGTTGACGAAGGTGGTGCAGTCGGCCTGGTTGAGCGGGTTCGGGGGCTGACCGGAGACGAGCGAGATGTAGTTGTCGTTGCTGTGATGCCCGGTGCCGTAGTAGTCCTTCAGCAGGGCCCCCTGCTTGGGCAATGTGCGGGCCAGGTACGGGTCGGCGGCCGGATCGCCGAAGGTGGAGGCGTAGTCCTCGTTCTCCAGCATGATCACGAACACGTGGCGCACCGGGGGAAGTTTTGGCGTGGCCTGCGCCGTGCCGGTGGCGAGCAGCGCGAGGCAGCCTGCCGCCAGCGACAGCCAGGCCTGCCGGCGGACGAGTCGGCTCATACTGTGCATGTTCTGCGTTCCTCCTGGTCGCCACCGGCGGGTGCGGTCCCGCGGCGATGCTAGCTCACCGGCGCGGCCGTGGCGCGCCGGCGCTCGCCGGCCCGCCGGCGTCCTCGGTCGTGGCGTCAGTGCTCTCCGAACAGCTTCGCGTTGGCTGCCTCTGAATAGAAGCGCGACGTGATGGTCTTCTTGCGCGTGTAGAACTCGACCGCGTCGGGTCCGTGCGCGTGCAGGTCGCCGAGGAACGAGGCCTTCCAGCCGGAGAAGGGGAAGAACGCAACCGGCGCGGCGACGCCGATGTTGACCCCGATCATCCCCGCCTGGACGTCGTGGCGGTAGCGGCGGACCGCGGCGCCTGACTCGGTGAAGATCGACGTGCCGTTGCCGTACGGGCTCGCGTTGACGATCTCGATCGCCTCTGCCAGGTCCTCGGCGCGCAAGATCGCCAGCACCGGCCCGAACACCTCCTGGGTCAGGATCTTCATCTCGGGCGTGACGCCGGTGAGGATCGTCGGGCCGATGAAGGCGCTGCCGTCCGCGCCTCCGCGCCCGTCGAGCGCGATGCTCGCCCCGGCGCGCGCGGCGTTCTCGATCGCCTGCTCGATCCGCTCGCGTGAGCGGCAGGAGATCACCGGACCGACGTCCACGTCGGGATCAAGCCCGTCGCCGACCCGCAGTGCGCGCGCCGCCGCCACCAGCGGCTCCACTAGCAACGACTCGGCTTCGGCGACCGTGACCACTACCGAGCCCGCCATGCAGCGCTGGCCCGCGGCCCCGAACGCGCTGCTGAGGATTCCCTCGATGGTGCGGTCGATGACCGCGTCGGGCATCACGACCATGTGGTTCTTGGCTCCGCCCAGGGCCTGCACCCGTTTGCCGTGCGCGGCCGCGGTCGCGTAGACGTGGGCCGCGACGGGCGCGGAGCCGACGAACGACACGGCGTCGATCCCGGGGGACTCCAGGATCGCGTTGGCGATCTCCGCATCGCCGTTGACGAGGTTCACGACGCCGGCCGGCAGGTCCAAGCCGTCGATGATCTCGAATACCCGGTTCTGGGTCAGCGGCACCTGCTCGGAGGGCTTGAGCACGAACGTGTTGCCGGTGGCGATCGCGAAGGGCAGAAACCAGAACGGCACCATTGCCGGGAAGTTGAACGGGACGATCGCCGCGCACACCCCCACCGGCTGGCGCACGGTCTCGCAGTCGACGCCCCGCGCGACGTTCTCCAGCACGCGACCCTGCATCGTCGTCGGCACCGCGGTTGCGCACTCGACCATCTCGATCATCCGCCCCACCTCGGCCCGGGCGTCGGCCAGGGTCTTGCCCATTTCGGCGACCACCAGCCGGGCGAGCTCCTCACGTTCGGGCACCAGCGCCTCGCGCAGCGAGAACAGCCACCGCGCCCGCTCGATCGTCGACACCGAGCGCCAGCCGGCGAATGCCTTGCGCGCGGCGGCCACCGCGGCCTCGAGATCCTCTGTGGTGGAGAGCGGGACGCGCGCCAGCCGCGCCTGGGTGGCCGGGTTGAGTACGTCCAGGCTTCGCTCGCCGGGCGGGGAGACCCACCGGCCGCCGACGTAGTTCTGGAGCGTGCGCACCCCGGTGGCCAGTCCCTCCTCGGTCGTGGTCATCTACTCCTCCTGCGCTTCCTGTTCGGGCTCTTATTGTGCACGTCACGCGCCTCCCGGCCGTCCCAAGCGCCCGCTCACGGCCGGTGCCGAGCTCTTGAGCTTGGCCGGGAAGGTCACCCGCTCCCGTAGCGCGGCAGGATCGGCAATCATCCGGCGCAGACCCTCGATGGTCTCGTGTCCGGTGCCGGGGTCGGCGTCGTAGACCGTCTGCTTCATCCGCGTCGCCGCGGGCGAGGCGATGTCCAGGAAGATCCGCCGTCGCTCCTGCGCCCAGTCGTCCAGGAGCTCGGGATCGGCGCCCAGCGCGCCCACCGCGGCGAGCGTGTCGATCAGCGCGAACGCGTCGCACAGGCCGGAGGCCAGGCCGAAACCGCCGGTCGGGTTGGTGGCGTGGGCGGCGTCACCGGCGAGCAGCACGCGGCCCACACGCATCCGTTCAGCCGCGCGCTGGTGCAGGTGGTATCCGGAGTAGCGCTCGAGCTCGTAGGGCCCGTCATCGGGCAGGATTGCGGCGAAGTGCTCGGCCACCCGATCGCCGATCTGGTCCTCGGGCTCAGAGAGCTGCTCGGAGTAGGTGACCCGCCACAGATCCCGTTTGTTGATCTTGGCGATCACCGCCCCGTGGACGTCGTCCATCAGGAACACCGAGCGCGTGTAGCCGTGGGCGCCGAAGTCGTAGAGGACGTTGGTGGCGACGAATCGCAGCGGCCAGGTCATGCCGTCGAATGGCATCGCCAGCAGCCTGCGCACGGTGCTACGCGCGCCGTCTGCGCCGATCAGCCAGCTCCCGTCGTGCAGTTCCTCGCCGTCGCCGGTCTCGACGGTGACGCGCACCGCGTCCGCATCCTGATGCAGGGCCCTCACCGGCGTGCCCCAGCGAATCGTCGCGTTGCCGAGCGACTCCAGCGCCTCTAGGACGATCGTGCAGAGATCGTCCTGACCGAGGTGGATGTTGTAGGGGAACCGGGTCTCGCCGGCGAGCAGATCGAGGTTGTAGGTGATCATCTCGCCGGTGGCGTGCACTCGGTAGCCGTAATCGTCCTTGCGAAAGCCACGCCGATCGATCTCGGCCAGCAGGCCGAGCCGGTCTAGATCCTCGAGCAGCGGCCAGTGGTAGACCATCGCGCGGGGTGAGTCGATCACGTCGTGCTGGGCTTCGAGCACCGTCACCGTCAGGCCCGCCCGCGCCAGGCCGTAGGCCGTCACCAGCCCCACGGGCCCGGCGCCGACGACGATCACATCATCCGATGGCACGCGCGGAACCTATCAGCGGCCCGATCGTGCTCGGTGATCTGACCCTGCCTAGACTCCGCAGGATGGAATTCGGAATCGGATACTTCCCCACCCACGACGCGGTCGGCCCGGGTGCCTTCGCTGCCCTGGTCGAGGAGCACGGCCACGAGTCGCTGTTCTTCGCCGAGCACACGCACATCCCGGCCAGCCGCCAGAGCCCCTATCCCGGCGGCGGCGAGCTGCCCCGGAAGTACATCCACACCTATGACCTGTTCGTCGCGCTGACGGCGGCCGCCGAGGCGACGTCGAAGCTGCGCGTCGGGAGCGGGATCTGCCTGGTCATCGAGCGCGACCCGATCACCACCGCCAAGGAGGTCGCGTCCGTCGATCACCTCTCCGGGGGGCGCCTGGAGTTCGGGGTCGGCGGCGGCTGGAACCGTGAAGAGATGGGCAACCACGGCACCGACCCGCGCACTCGCATGCGCCTGATGCAGGAGCGGATCGAGGCGATGAAGGCGATCTGGACCCAGGACGAGGCCAGCTACCACGGCGAGTTCGTGGACTTTGAGCGCATCTGGTCCTGGCCCAAGCCCGCGCAGCGGCCGCATCCCCCGGTGCTCGTCGGCGGCAACGGCCCGACCGTGCTCGAGCGCGTGCTCGCCTTCGGCGACGCCTGGTTTCCCAACTTTGCCGGCGGGGAGGAGGACATCGTGCAGCGCGCCCAGGATCTGCGCTCACGGGCGGAGCGTCCGATCGACCTGATGGTGATGGGCGCGCCGCCCGACGCGGCGGTGCTGGAGCGCCTGCAGCGTGCCGGCGCTCGCCGGGTGGTCCACTGGATCCCGTCCGCCGGCCTGCCCAGGGTCGAGCAGGCGCTGCAGCGGTGGGAGTCGGCGATCGCCGAGCTGACCGGCGAGGCGTGAATAAGGCCGAGGGGTGAGCAAGGCCCAGGCGTGAACAAGGCCGAGGCGTGAACGAAGCCGAGGCGCGCGAGCGCTTCGCGGCCGCTCGGGTCGCCCGGCTGGCGACCGCGGACGCGAGCGGCCGACCCCACCTGGTTCCGCTCGTGTTCGCCGTCGACGGCGATCGCATCTACAGCGCCGTCGACCAAAAGCCCAAGCGGACGACCGCGTTGCGCCGCCTGGCCAACGTGCGCCAGAACCCGGCCGTGGCGCTGCTCGCCGATCACTACGACGACGCCGATTGGGATGCGCTGTGGTGGGTCCGGGTTGACGGCCAGGGCCGCGTGCTCGAGCCCGGCGAGGCCGAGGCGCAGCGAGCGGTGGCGCTGCTGCGAGAGCGCTACCCCCAGCAGCGGGCCGCCGGCGCCGTGCTGGCGGTCGACGTCGAGCGCTGGAGCGGCTGGTCGGCCCGCGGTTGACGCCCACCAAGGGCGACGAGACTCGCCGCCAGGACCGGACAGCTCGAGTTGACCCGTCCGGTCAGCGTTTGGATCGAGCCGTCCAATTTGGTTCGCCGGGATCCGCCAAGCGATTGCGCTCGTCCCGTTCCGCCCACTCAAGCAGCGGCTCCAGCGAGAACTCCGTGTCGTCGATCCCCGCGTGCAGATCCCCGAGCTTGGCGAACCGCGCCGGGAGGGTGGCGATCGTCAGGTCGTGAGGGGCGACGTCGTCGATCTCGTCCCAGCGCAGCGGCGCCGAGACGCTGCCCTCCCTGACGCCGCGGACGGAGTACGCGCTGGCGATCGTGTGGTCACGCGCATTCTGGTTGTAGTCGACGAACACCTTGTCGAGCTCGCGATCCTTGCGCCACCACGTGGTGGTGGCATGCGCGGGGGCACGGCGCTCGACCTCGCGAGCGAAGGCCAGGGCGGCCCGGCGCACGTCGCCGAAGCCCCACCGCGGCTCGATCCGCACGTAGATGTGCAATCCGGATCCACCTGAGGTCTTCGGCCAGCCGACGGCGCCCAGCTCATCGAGCAGCTCTTGCGCGACATGGGCGACGCGGCGCACGGTGGCGAAGTCGCATTCGGGCATCGGATCGATGTCGATCCGCCATTCGTCCGGTCGCTCGACATCGGCGCGGCGGGAGTTCCAGGGATGGAACTCCACGGTTGACATCTGCACGGCCCAGATCACGGAGCCCAGCTCGGTGACGCACAGCTCGTCGGCATGCCGGCCCGACGGAAACTCGACGCGAACCGTGTCGAGCCACGGCGGAGCGCCCGAAGGTATCCGCTTCTGGTGCACCTTCTTGTCGTCGACTCCGCGCGGGAAGCGGTGCAGCATGCATGGGCGCTCGCGGAGCGCCCGCACGATGCCGTCGCCCACGCTGATGTAATAGTTGACGAGATCGAGCTTGGTCTCGCCGCGCGCCGAGAAGTAGACCCGGTCGGGGCTGGAGATCCGGATAGTTCGGCCAGCGACCGGGATCTCCACCGCGCTGCCGGCGTCAGCCACGCTCACTCCGCCGCGTGCCGGTCGCTGCAGTCTTCATCGGTCTCCTGGTGTTGCACCGTGCACAGTTGAGGATCCCACCGGGTCAGGCGCCCGCTCGCCCCACAGCCGCCAGCCCAGCCCGGATGCCCGAGCCACCGGCTTGGCCACCGCCGCGCGGATCGTCTCCTCGGTCCCGACCAGGATCAGCCGCCGCCGCGCCCGAGTCGCTGCCGTGTAGAGCAGCTCCCGGGAGAGGATCCGCGATTCGGGTGCCGGCAGCAGTGCCGCGACTGTGTCGAACTGGGAGCCCTGGCTCTTGTGGATGGTCATTGCGTACACCGTGTCGACGGCGCCCAACCGCGAGGGGCTGTATTGCACGATCTCGCCGCGGCGCTTGAACGCGGCGCTGACCCGATCAGGCGTGCTCTGGACGATCACGCCCGTGTCGCCGTTGTAGAGCGCCAGCTCGTAGTCGTTCTGAGTCACCAGCAGCGGCCGGCCGGGATACCACCGGTCCTCGGGGTTCAAGCCGGCGACCTCGGCCTCCAACCACGCCTCGATTCGGGCGGTCCAGGTCGCCACCCCCAGCGGTCCCCGGCGGTGGGCGCAGAGGATGCGAAACGCTCCCAGAGCCTGGATCGCCGCCGCCGCGTCTCCGGCGCGGGCGGCCTCGATCACACCTCGCGCCGCCAGGCTCGCCTGGTCGCTCACCGGCGCCAGCTCGAAGACCGCCTCCGGCGACGAGGCATCCACGGCGATCCAGCTGATGTCCTGCGGCGAGTCGGTCAGCCGCGCCATCACCCCGTCGCCGTCACCGCGCCGGATCGCGACCGCCAGCGCCTCGATCCCGCCGCCGAACCGGTGCACCCGGTCGAGGACGACGATCCCGTCACCGATCCCTGTTCCCAGACCGGCACCGCCCGGATCATGACCGGTGACCGCCGCCAGCTGCGCGCGGGCCTCAGGGTCGATCAGCAGCCCCTCGCTCGCCGGCCCGACGATGTCGCCCAGCACCGCTCCCGCCTCGATCGACGCCAGCTGGCCGGGGTCGCCGACGAGGATCAGCCGCGCTTCGGGTCTGATCGCCTCCACCAGTCGCGACATCAGCGACAGCGAGACCATCGAGGTCTCGTCCACGATCACGACGTCGTGGGGGAGACGCTGGTCACGGTCGTGGCGAAAGCGGCTGAAGCTTCCCGGGCGCCAGCCGAGCAGCCGGTGCAACGTCGAGGCGTGCAGACCCAGCAGCTGCTCGCGGATTCTCGCGTCGATGTCGAGCGCCGCGGCCTCCTCGTGCACGGCCTCCTCCAGCCGAGCCGCGGCCTTTCCGGTCGGCGCCGCCAGCGCGATCAGCGGCGGTGGCGCGCCGGCGTCCGCCGCCTGCTCGCCCAATAACGCGACGATCCGCGCGACGGTCGTCGTCTTGCCGGTGCCCGGCCCGCCGGCCACGACCGCGAATCTGCGCAGCACCGCCGTGGCCGCCGCCAGGCACTGGCGGCCGTCAAGCTGATCGGCGAACACCCGCCTCAGGCCGTCGGCCAGCGCGCCGACGCCGACGCCCGCCGCCGCCTGCGAGGACAAGCTGAGCAGCTCGCCGGCGAGCTCGCGCTCCTCGCGCCAGTAGCGATCGAGGTACAGCCACGAGCCGACCAGGCGCAGCGGTGCACCCGAACCGCCGCCGTCGTCCTCGTCGTCCTCGTCGCCCACCGCCACCAGCCCACTAGCGCCCACGCGCTGCACCCAGGGCCCCAACTCGGGCCACGGCAGCGCGGACAGATCGACCGGCTCCTCGGTGTCCACCGCTGCCGTCTCTTGGATCCGCGTCAGGTCGACATGCACATGGCCGAGCCGGGGCGCGCGCACGGCCAGCGCGACCGCCAGCGCCACCGACTCATCGCGCTCGCCCGCCAGCTCGGTCAGGCGCGAGCCGACGTGCACGTCGGCGGGCGCCAGCACTCCCACCTGGTTGAACTCAGCCAGCAACCCGGACGCGCCGTGCGCGCGGCGCACGTCGAAGGGATCCACCATCACCACCCCTGCCGCCGGCTCGCTCACGCGGCACCGCCCCGGTCGAGCACATTGCTCAGCTCCGCCACAAGCGCGCCCGGCGGCCGCCACGCGAACACCCCGCACGGCACTCCATCGACAGTGGGGGTATCCGGGCCGCTCATCCCACGCAGGAACAGATACGCCACGCCGGCGAGGTTGCGCTGCTCGTTGTATTCCGGCAGGCGCCAGCGGAGGTAGCGGTGCAGGGCGACGGTGTAGAGCAGCGCCTGTAGCCCGTAGTGGTGTCGCGCCATCACCGCGGCCAGCGCGGCGGGCCGGTGGTGAAATGCGCTCAGCGGCTCGTCGGGGCCGGCCAGCCAGTTGGTCTTGTAGTCGAGCACCGCGAAGCGCGGCCCGTCGCCGTCGTCGATCCGGATCACCAGGTCAAGGAAGCCGGTCAGGTAACCCCGTACCTGCGCGCGCAGCGCAGGATCCTCCAGCCGCTGGGCGTAGCCGGCCAGAGGATCGGCCGAGGGGAGGTGCCGGCGCAGCGCGTCGGCTATCAGTCCGAGGGTCAGCCAGCCGGTCGGCTCGTCGCCGCCCACCAGGGGCAGCTCGAATTCCAGCTCATCGAGCCGGTCGGCGCGATCGAAATCGCGCAGCCGGGCGCCGCCGAGCAGTGGTCCCAGCGGGGTCTGGATCGCCGCGCTCAACCCCGCGCAGACGACGGCGGGGTCGCCGATCTCAAATGTGCGCCGTCCCAGCGCGCTCTCGATCCGCTCCGCGAGCTCGCCGCCAAGATCGGGGGCGGCGAAGTCGGTCGCCTCCAGCACGCTGTGCACGAAAGTGCCGATTCGCACCCCCACCGGCATCTCGGCCAGCAGCGACGGCGCGCTCAGATCCGGATCGCCCTCCGACGAGGCGGCGATGATCACGGCGGCCTCCTCGGGCTCGTCTGAGATCAGCGGCTCGTCGGGCTCGCTGGCCACGGCGGCGTCGTAGGTTCCGGCGGTGATGTCGCTGTAGGAGGTCCGGCGCCAGCGCAGGTCAAGGCTGCGGTCAAACGGGGCGGCGGCGAGCTGCACCGGGGCAGGAGGTGATTCGCGGTAGGCGGCCGGGGTGCCGAGCGCGGAGCGCTCGACGCTGATCCGGCCGGGAGCCTCGCCGGCCAGGGTCTCAAAGCGGGCCATGGCTGCCGCATCGGTGGGGGTGAACAGTCCCGCCGATGCGACGTTGCCGTCGCTATCGCGCGCGAACAGCAGCCGCCCGAGCGGAGAGTTGCGGCTGTCCCAGGAGCCGGCCCACCAGATCACCGCCTGGTGGCAGGCGCGCGTCAGCGCGACGTAGGCGAGCCGCAGGTCCTCGCCGCGGCGCTCGTGCAGGTAGTACTTGCGGTGCAGGTCGAAATCGGGGCCCTCGAGCGAGACGTCGATGGCACGCTCGTCGCCGGCGTCGGGGTCGTGGAACAGCACCGGCTGGGGTTCTGAGGGGATGAAGCTCGACTCCCACAGGAACGGCAGGTAGACGATCGGGAACTCCAGTCCCTTGCTGCGGTGGACCGTCAGCACCTGCACCGCCTCGGCGTCGGAGTCCAGTCGGCGGCTGCGCTCCTCGTCGCCGGTGTCGTCTTGGGCCTCGGCCATCCGCCGCCGCAGCCAGGCGGTCAGCGCGGTCGTTCCCAGCTGCTCGGTCGAAGCCGCCTCGTGCAGCAATTGGGCGATGTGGCGCACGTCGGTCAGCCGGCGCTCGCCGTCCACCGCCGCCAGGATCCGCCGGGGCAGCCCCTCGACCAGCGTCACGATCTCCAGCAGCGACGCGACGCCCCGGGTGCGCAGCACGCGCGCCCAGTCGTGCAGGCGGCGGTGCGCGTCCTCCCACTCCAGCTCCTCCGCGCACGCCACGCGCTCAGGCGACCAGCCGAGAAAGCAGGTCAGCGCCGCCGAGTGCGCCCGCGCCGTCGAGGCCGGCCGCTCCAGCGCCTCCAGCAGGCGCAGCCACTCGCGCGCCGAGTCGGTGGCGAACACGCTACCCGCGCCGTTGATCACCGCCGGGATCCCCGCCTGCTCCAGCACCGCGCGGATCAACGCGGCGTTGCGGTTGGTCGGTACCAGCACGGCGACATGCGCCGGGCGCACCGGCTCGCGTCCGAGCGCCGTCCCGTCCTGCGAGCGCAGCTCGATCTCGGCCCCGGACGACAGCAGGGCGGCCAGATCGGCGGCGAGGTCGTCGGCGACGTGCTCGCGGGCCGCGTCGGCCTTGGCATAGCCGCCCGGCGTCTGCGTGACGGACTCACGAGGCACGACGCGGATGCGCAGCGACTCGCTCACCGGAGCGCCGGACAGGCGCGGCGTCTGGTTGGCCCGCGCGGCCCGGACGCGGCGGTAGGCAATCCCCTCGTGCCCGAGCGTCACGCCGGCGAACAGCGCGTCGTAGGCATCGATCAGCGGCTGGTCGCTGCGCCAGTTGACGCTCAGGGTGGCCCGCCCGGCGGCTCCGTGGGCGGCATCCAGATACGCGTACACATCGGCTCCGCGGAAGGCGTAGATCGCCTGCTTGGGGTCGGCGATCAGCACCAGCGTGCCGCCGCCCTCTCCGAACGCACGGCGCATGATGTCCCACTGCACCGGATCGGTGTCCTGGAACTCGTCCACCAGTACTACGTCGTAGCGGGCGCGCAGCCGGGCCGCGGTCGCCGGTCCGGCGTCGCCGCTCAGCGACGCATCCAGGCGGGTGAGCAGATCGTCATAGGTCATCACGGCAAAGCGACGCTTGCGCGCCTCCAGCTCGGTGCGGGCGGCCAGCGCGAGCCGGCGGCGCATCTCCGGCGCCTCGCCGTAGGCCGGAGCGACGCGGGCGGCGGGGTTGGCCACTGCGACCCGGGCGATCGCGGCCGCCTGGGACAGATCGAAGGCGGGCGCGGCGTCGCGGTGAAAGCGGCGCACGTAGAGGTCGTCGACGACGTCGGCGACGAGATCTGACAGGTCCTCGACGAAGGCGGTGTCGGGCTCGACGTCGGCCGCGATCCCCAGTCCGCCCAACACCTCCTGGCAGAAGCCGTGGGTGGTGGCGATCGTGGCCGCGTCGAAGTTGGCCAGCGCCCGGCCGAGGCGATGGCGCCGGCGCTGCACGACGTCACGCGCAGCTTGGGCCAGCAGCTCGACCACGGGGTCGGCGGCGTCGGTGGCGACGCCGGCCAGCGCCTGGCGCAGTCCGTGCTCCACGCCCACCAGGCGCTCGCGGACCCGCTCGCGCAGCTCTCCGGTGGCCATCCGCGTGAAGGTGACCAGCAGCAGGCGATCGAGCGGGATGCCCTCGGCCACGTAGCGCGCCGCCAGCGCCGCGATCGTGTACGTCTTGCCGGTCCCGGCGCTGGCCTCCAGCACGGTCACGCCGGTGGGCAACGGTCCCCGCAGATCAAATGGCGGCTGCTGGTCGTCGTCGATCATGAGCTCGTCACCTGCTCGTGGGCCAGCAGCTCGTCCCACAGTCGGCGCGCGTAACGGCCGAGGCGGGTCGTCTCGGCGGCGTCCCAGCCCGGACCCACCTCGTCGGGCCGGGGCGGCTCGCCGGACAACTGCTCGAAGGCCAGCACGCCGCCGAGCACGAGCTGGTGCTCCAGTTCCCTGTCCTCCTTATCGAACTTCCACTCAGACGTCCACGCCCGCCGGCCCGCGTCCAGCGGCTCGCCGCCGGCCACGGCCGCCTCGGCGTAGGCCGCGGAGGTGAGGCAGTACAGCGGCAGTGGCTCGCGCATCCCCCGGTCATACAGATCCACGAACGCGGCCAGGAGGCGATCGGCTATCTCCCGCCGCTCGTCAGGGTCGTCGGCCAGGGGCGCGACCTGCGCCACCAGCACCGATCCGCGGCCGTCTTTGCGCCCGATCGTCGCGGCTCTGAACGGCCGCTGCGGATGGGCGGCGGTCAGGGCCAGCAGCGAGACCCAGGCGGCCAGCCGGTGCTTACCCGACAGCCGCGAGTAGGTGCTGGTCAGCAGCAGGTCACCGCATACGCCGGCCACGGTTCCGTTCAGCAAGCGGCCGCCGGCGAGCGTGGTGCGAACGTCGACAGGGCGCCGTGGGGCCCCGGCGGAGAGCTGTGCGGCCCGGTCGGCGATCGCGCCGACGATGGGGTAGACGCGGTCGATCACCGGTTTGCCGAGCACGCCTGGCGGCAGCATCCCGCGCGCGATCTCGGCCCTGATCGCCGCCCGTCCGTCGACGCCGGCCAGACGCGCGTCAAGTAGCCGCTGGCCCACCGCCCACCGGGCCAGCCCGTCGAGCTCGACCGAGAGCCCGTCCTCGGTTTCGTCGGAGCGGTCGCTGAGGCTGATGCGAAGGCGCTGGCGCAGGAACGCGCGCACGGGGTGCTGGGCAAAGCGGACCAGATCGGAGAGCTCGACCGCCGCGTGCGCGGGAGCGGGCAATGGCGCAGGCAGGAACGGGCCCGGCTGCGCGCGCGGGCCCGACAGCGCGCGTGCCCCCTCCAGCGTCACCGGGTCAAAGCTCCAGGGCGGCTCCCCGGCCAGCGCGCCGGAGGTGAAGTTGCGGGGATCAAACGGCTGCAACGGGTGACGCACGACGACGTGGGCGCGCGCCGGGCGGCCATCGCCGGTGCAAACCGTGGCGTCGACGACGTCGAGCAGCTCGCCCACCGGCACCGCCGGTGGGCGCGGCGCGTTGGTGCGTTCGTCGTTGCCCGTGTAGGTGATGATCAGCCGTTGCGACGCGGCCAGCAAGGCATCGAGCAGCAGCTGGCGATCCTCGCTGCGGGGATCACGCTCTCCGACATGGCCGTCGGCGAGCATCAGGTCATCGCCGTCGCGCGGCGCCTTGCGGGGGAAGGCGCCGTCGTCGAGCCCGAGCAGGCACACCACCCGGTGGGGCACCGAGCGCATCGGCACCAGCGTGCAGACGGTCAGATGGCCGGTGCGGAAGTTGGTCCGGGTGGGTCGGCCCTGCAGCCGGTCGCCCAGCAGCGCGCGGATCTCCGCCGGCGCCAGGCTGACGGTGGCCGCGGAGCCGTCCACGGTGGCCTGCTCCACCATCTCGTCGAGCAGGCGCTGGAGCTCGAAGCGCTGCCACTGCTCACGCTCGCCGGTCCTGGTCAGCGAGTCCGCGGCCGCGCCGATCGCCCGCGCCCAGGCGTCAATCGGCTGCGGCGTGCTCAGCTGATCCAGCGCGGACTGCACTCTCGCGATCAGCTCGGCCAGGCGCCCGGCGAGGTCGATCGCGCCGCTCTCCACATCGTCTACCGGCAGCACTCCCTCAAACAGGCGCTGCCCGTCCTCGGTCATCGTCACGCCGAGCAGCAACCGGTCAAGGCCAAAGCGCCAGGTGCCGCCATCCAGCTGCTCGAGCTTGAACGGAGCGCGATGGGCGCCGTCCAGCCCCCAGCGGATCCCGGCCTGGGTGACCCAGTGCGCCAGCCGGCCCAGCTCGTCGTCGTCGAGTCCGAAGCGGTGACGCACCGCCTCGCGGTCGGCCAGATCGAGGATCTGCGAGGCGGTCAGCCGCTGCTCGCCCAGCTCCAGCAGCTGCGCGACCACGCCCAGCACCGGGTTGGTCTGGCGCAGCGAACGGTCGGCCAGACGGACACGCAGGTTGGCGGTCTTGGGCCGGTTGGCCCGGGAGTCGCGCTCGTCGTCCTCCTCCTCGGAGGCGACCTCGCTGGCGCCGAACGTCGCCTGGATCAGGGGCGCGAACGCCTCGATGTCCGGGCACATCACGATCACGTCGCGCGGTTCCAGAGTCGGGTTCTGCGCGAGCAGGTGCAGGATCGCCTCGCGGATCACCTCGACCTGGCGGGCCCTGCCGTGGCAGGCGTGGACCTGCACGCTGCGGTCGCCGGGCTCCAGCCGCGGCCGCGTGTCCAGCTGTCCGGTGAACGGCACGCCGGCAGGAGCGCCGTCGGTGTGGATGTCGCTCTGGATCCGCTGCAGCAGGGTCGCCGTCGGGTGCACCAGCGCGTGGTGGTGATCGAGGTGCTCACCCGCGGCGGCCAGCACGAGCTGCATCTCACGCGCGTCCCGGCCCCAGGAGGCGAGCAGGCGGTTGGCGGGCAGGTCGCCGGTGCGATCCTGGGCCCGCCGCGTGATCGGCTGCGAGCCGGGCAGGTCCTCGGTGACCTTGCGCCACAGCGCGGGGGAGGGGTGCAGCAGGAACAGATGGACGTCGCGGTGGGCGCCGAGCGCGCGCAGGACCTGCAGATGTCCGGCCGGCAGCCGGGTCAGGCCGAACAGCGAGATCCGCGCCGGGAGCTCCAGCGTCGACGGGTGCTCGCGCAGCTGCGCGCAGGCGCGCGTGAGCCGCTCGGCCGGCCCGGGAAGGTCGATCCGCGCGCGCAGCCGCCGCCACAGCTCGGCCTGCCAGGCTGCGTCGGCGACCGGGAAGCCACCGTTGGCGCGCGGAGCGCCACCCTCGTCCCCAGCGCTCCTCGAGCCCCCCGAGGCCCCGGTGCCGGCAGCGTCTCCAGCGCCCCCCGCCCACGCGCCCACCATCTCGGGCCGGTAGAGGGCGTAGCGGTCAAACAGCTCGGCCAGGTGCCGGACCGCGCGGAACCGGCGCGCGTGGCGCAGCGGATCGGGCGAGTCAGAGCCGTGGCCCAGGTAGTCCGAGAGGGCGGCCAGCCAGGGCTCGCCGAGGCACTCGTCGACCACCCCCAGCAGCCGCCACGCCATCCGCTCAGGCCGCCACGGATCCTGGTCGGGATCGACCCCTGACGCCACCGCCACCGCGTCGGCGACCAGCCGGTGCGGCGAGGGGAAGTCGACGTTGGCGCAGATCCCGTCGCGACGGCCGGGCGAGACGCCCAGACGGCCCGACAGGCGCTGAGTGAGCCAGCGCTCCATCCCGCGCGTGGGGACCGCGATCACCTCCGGCGCAAACGGATCGTCCGGCGGGTCAGACAGCAGCTCGCCGAGCGCATCGACGAGACGGTCGGCCCGTTCGGCTCGGTGGAGGTGCAGCACTAGTGCGTCGCTCCGGAAGACAAGGGATTTCGAGAACGATGCACCAGCTGCGATGGTAGGCACCGCCGAGGCGGGCGGGAGGAGCCGCGACGCGAATCACTCGCCACAATTGGCCACGACGCCGATGACCGATTACGGACACGAGCTGCAGTTCGGGATCTTCATCACGCCCGCGGCCGATCAGGCCCAAGCGATCGCTGCTGAGCGACACGATGCTCTCGCACCTCTCCTACGAGGAGCGTGAGCTGGTTGAGCCGCTGGCCCGCCTCGGCTTCTACTGAGATCCCTACTGGGGGCCTTGCGCGCACGGCCAAGCTGCGAAAGACTTCGGCCGGCAGCTCAGCGCGACGAGAGAGGGAGAACTATGGTGCGTCGAATCCGAGTTCGCTACCCATGGAGCCGCGCGGCTCTCAGCGTGGTGGCGGCGATCCTGGTGGCCGCGATCGTGGTCGCGCTGGGCTCCGCGGGCGGCGTGGCCAGCGCGCGGGCGCGGGTGGCGCGACCGCTGGTGGCCGCCTCCAGTCAGTTGGCTGCGACGAGCCCCACGATCCCCGCCAAGCTCAGCTGCGCCGAGGTCGCCACGCTGCCCAGCCTGGCGGCGATCCCCGATTACCCCACCAGCATCGCCTCGGCGACGATCGTACCGGCCGCCAGCGGCAATCCCGAGTATTGCGATCTGAAGGGCATGATCGCTCCGCAGACGCACTTCGAGCTCGAGCTGCCGGTGAGCACCTGGCAGGGCCGCTATCTCCAGAACGGCTGTGGCGGGTACTGCGGCTCGGTCGGAACGCAGCAGTTCCCGACCTGCGACGCCCAGCTGGGCGGCGACTTTGCGATGGCCACCGATGACGAGGGCCACGTCACCGCTGCGGGGCTCGGCGGCGCCGGGCTGTTTGCCTTCAACGATCAGAAGCTGCGTCTGGAATACGGCTATCAGTCAGAGCACGCGCTGTCGGTGGTGTCCAAGGACATCATCTCCGACTACTACGGCGTCTCGCCCAGCTACTCCTACTACGACGGCTGCTCGGACGGGGGACGCGAGGCGATGGAGATGGCCGAGCGCTATCCCGATGACTTCAACGGGATCATCGCGGGCGCGCCGGAGATCATCGCCGGTCCGCTCAACGCCGAGCTGCAGACCTGGCAGTACCGGGTCAACACCGACTCAAACGGCAACGCGATCCTGACCTCGGACAAGCTCCCGGCCCTGCACGCCGCCGTGATCGCCGCCTGCGCGGGCGACGACGGGGTCAACGACGGCATCATCACCGACCCGCGCAGCTGCCACTTTGACCCGGCCACCGTCCAGTGCCCGGCCGGTGTCGACACGATCTCGTGCCTGACCCCGGATCAGGTGCGCGTGGCGCGCGACATCTACCAGGGCCCGGAGGACCCGGCTGGCCGCAGGCTTTACCCGGGTGGTTTGCCCTACGGGTCTGAGCTGGCCTGGGCGGGCTTCGTGGTGCCGGTGACTCCCGCCGGCGATGCGCCGATCTCCTCGCAGGCCGCGCTCGTGTACTCGGGGCTCTCGCAGCCCTATCTGCGCTACCAGTCGCTGCCCGTGGGACAGCTCGGCCCCGATCCGAGCCAGTGGAGCTTTGACGATCAGAGCTTCCGGTCGCTGTTCCCCACCGCCGACACCTACGACGCGATGGACACCAACCTGAGCGCGTTTCACCGCCACGGGGGCAAGCTGATCATGTGGCAGGGGTGGGCCGACCAGGCGATCCCACCGTTCGGGACGGTCGACTACTACGACGTGCTGGCCGAGCGCATGGGCGGCCTCACCGCCACCCAGCAGTTCGCGCGCCTGTTCCTGTTCCCGACCGTCTACCACTGCGGAGGCGGTTACGCGGCCAGCAGCTATGACCTGGTGCTGCCGATCGTCAACTGGGTCGAGCAGGGAACCGCGCCGGCGAGCGTGACCGCGACCGACACGATCGGCACCTCGACGCTGACCCGGCCCGTCTACCCCTATCCCGAGGTGCCGAAGTACAACGGCTCCGGGTCGACCAGCGAAGCGGCCAACTTCCACCCCGTCGACTCGCCCCACGCCGGCGCGTACACGAGCTGGATTGGCGACTACCTGTTCTACCGGAAGGTCACCGCACACTGAACAGCTTCACCGCACACTGAACAACTTCACCGCGCGCTGAACCACTCGCTGAGCGTTCAGTGGATTAGGCCGGGACGCCAGAGCCGGCGCCGGAGCTGACTTCGTCGGCTCCGTCCGGTGCACCCGGCTCAGGACGCGCCGAGAGTGCGTCATAGATGTCGGTCACCCGTCCGATCACCCGCGCCGCCACCGCCAGCTCCTCGTCGGAGAAGTCGACGAACTTCTGCTCCCACTGCGCATGCCAGGAGGCCAGTTTTCGCTCCAGCAGCTCCCATCCCTGGGGGGTCAGCGAGACGTTGCACACGCGCCGGTCCTCGGTGCTGCGATGTCGCTGGACGATCTCGGCGGCCTCCAGGTGATCGAGCATCGCCGTGACCGTGGCGGGGTTCAGATCGGCGCTGCGGGCCAGCTGTCCGGCGGTCAGCTCGCGCTCGCGACCGAGGGTGGCCAGGGCGCGCACCTGACCGTAGGTGAGCTCGCCCGCCCGGTTGTGGTCGCGACCGCGCAGGCGCCGCTCGGCGCCAAGCATCTGGACCAGGGCCATGCGCAGCTCTTCGATCGTCGGCCGACGCTCGGCGGCCGGATCGGCTGCCGCGCTCACGCTGCCTCCAGCAGAGCCGACCCCGCCGGGACCCGTGCGCTGCTCGCCTGGTTGCGCGCCCGGCGCTCGATCCGCGCCAGCACGAGTGTCGGTACCAGTGCGAGCAGCGTAACTCCCATCACCCACCAGTAGGTGCTGCCGAACCCGGCCGCCAGCGCCGCCTGGGTGTGTGCGGCGTGCTGAATGTGGCCCTGGAGCACGACCGCGATGATCGCCGTCCCCAGCGACCCGCCCACCCGCTGCAGGACCGTGAGCTGGGGACTGGCGTCATTGACCTGCTCGGGCGCCAGGACCGAGAAGGCCGCGGTCATCGCCGGCATGATCGAGAGTCCGATGCCGATGCCCCGCACCAGCATCGCGGCACCGACCACCGTGAACGGCGTGGTCGCGCTGATCAGGACGAACGGGATCGTGGCGACCGCGAGGATCAAGCCGCCGATCAGCGACGTGCGCCCGGCGCCGAGGCGCTCGGTGGCGCGCCCGGACAGGAACATCCCCAGGCCTCCGCCGATGCCCTGGGGGATCAGCAGCAGACCGGTGTGAATGGCGTCCTCGCCGCGCACGGTCTGGAAGTACAGCGGCATCAGGATCATCGCCCCGAACAGCGCGGCACCGAGGCAGAAGGTGACGATCGAGGCGGCCCGGAAGGCCGAGTTGGAGAACAGCTTGAGGTCAAGTAGCGGATGCTCGGTGCGCCGCGCGTGCAGGACGAACAGCGTCAGTAGTACGACCCCGGCGATCACTGGGATCAGGACCGAGGAGGCGGTGAGGCTGCCGGCTGACTCGCTCTTGGACAGGCCGAAGGTGATGCCCACCACGCCGGCGGCCGCGAGCACCAGGCCGGTCACGTCCAGGCGCCCGGCTTGCGCGGTGCCGGCCTCGTCGCGCGGCAGCAGGCGCAGCGCGAGGGTCAGCGCGACGATCCCGACCGGCACGTTGATCATGAAGATCCATTGCCAGCCGACGCCCTGCAGCAGCAGCCCCCCGAGAGTGGGGCCGAAGACCGGCGCCAGCACGATTGGCACGCCGATGAAGCTCATCACCTTGGGCAGGTTGCGCGGGCCAGCGGCCTTGACGAGGATCATCTGGCCGATCGGCGTCAGCATCCCGCCCCCGACGCCCTGAAGCACCCGGAACGCGATCAGCTCGCCGCTGCTGGTGGCCAGGGCGCACAGCGCCGAGCCGGCGGTGAAGACGACCAGCGCGATCAGATACAGGCGCCGGGCGCTGAACCGCTTGACCGCCCAGCCCGTGACCGGGATCACGGCAGCGAGCGACAGGAGGTAGCCGGTGATGACCCACTGGATGCTCTCCAGCGAGGCGTGGAGGTCACCGGAGAGATCGTGCAGTGCGACGTTGACGATCGTCGTGTCGAGCACCGACATGATCGCGCCCATGATCACCACGATCGCGATCCGCATCACATGCGGCTCGATCCGGGAGGGGGGTGACGTGGAAGCGGACTTAGCCTGGGTCATATGATAGATATATTTTGATATCAAAAGATTAGCTGCCTAACCTTTTGCTGTCAAGGGAGCCCCTCGGTCTCACGTCCGGCCTCGCCTCTGATCATCGGGACAGGTGTCCGGCTGACGGGTGTCAAGACCGACACATCCGACGATCACCGCGCCGGATAAGGTTTGGCCGGTGTCTCACCGGGAGATCCGCTCGTGGCTGATGGATATGGACGGCGTGCTCGTGCGCGAGGAGCACCCGATCCCGGGCGCCGACCAGTTCGTCGCTCGCCTGCGGGAGCTGGGCGCGCCGTTCCTGATGCTGACCAACAACTCCATGTACACCCGCCGAGACCTCGCCGCCCGGCTGCGGATTGCGGGTCTGGAGGTGCCCGAGGAGTCGATCTGGACCTCAGCGCTGGCCACCGCGCGCTTCTTGGAGAACCAGCGCCCCGGCGGCTCGGCGTTCGTGATCGGGGAGGCGGGGCTGACGACCGCGCTGCACCAGGCCGGCTACACGCTGACCGAGCGCGAGCCCGACTACGTCGTGCTCGGCGAGACCCGCACGTACAGCTTTGAGCGGATCACCCAGGCGATCCGCCTGGTGTCCGCGGGCGCTCGCTTCATCGCCACCAACCCTGACGCCACCGGTCCGACGCCGGACGGCCCGCTGCCCGCGACCGGCTCGGTGGCGGCGCTGATCAGCCGCGCGACCGGGATCGAGCCCTACTACGTGGGCAAGCCCAACCCCCTGATGATGCGCTCGGCGCTCAACGCGATCGACGCGCACTCCGAGACGACCGCGATGGTCGGCGACCGGATGGACACCGACGTCGTTTCGGGCCTGGAGGCAGGGCTGGAGACGATCCTGGTGCTGACCGGCCTGACCTCCCGTGAGGACGCGGGCCGCTATCCCTATCTCCCTTCACGGATCGTCGACTCGGTCGCCGATCTGATCGCCGACCTAGGCTGAGCGAGTTGCTGCCTGTGGGGCCCATGGGCGAGGACCGCCGCGCTCTGCTGCAGCGCTTCCGGCCGGAGGTCGTGTACGACTCCCGCGAGGCGTTTCCCGCCGCCAGCGTCAGCGAGATGCTCGATGACCCGTGGGTCACGCTGTGCCGTGCGGACGGAACGCCGATCGCGGTGGCGGGATCCGGCGAGTCAGATCTGAACAGCGGGTTCTTCACCGCCGCCGGCTACCGCAACGGAGAGCCTCACGCGGCCGGCGATCACATCTCGTTTCCTGAAGCGCACCACGACTACCGGGCGCAGGCGCGCCAGATTGAGCGCGAGCATCCTGAGATGGCCGACGTCGTCTACGGACACCTGGCGCAGGACGGCACTGCCGAGAAGCGGTTCTGGGTCCAGTACTGGTTCTTCATGCGCTGGCGGGAAGCCTCAAGCTACGTCGCCCTCTGGACGCCGACCTCGACTACGACGTCAGCGTCGTCTGGGTCGACGGGACCGGAGAGCACTCCCAGGCGTTCGACAGCCGGCTGGCCCGCATCCCGCTGGCCGACCGCACGCTGCTAGATCGAGCTCTCTACGCGCTCCGCTGGCTGCTTCAACGGGTGACCGGCAAGACGCGTTGAGCGCTCGGAGGAACGCTGTCAGTCCGAGCGGCTGCGCCCGCGAGCTCCGAGAACGCCCGCGCCGCTGCACCCACGGGCCGGTTTGACGGCAGGGCCAGCGAAACCTCCCACACGGGTGCCCGGCCGCGCAGAGCGACGAAGCGCACGTCGTCGGAGCCGGCGACGAGCGAGCGCGGCAGGAACGCCAGACCGAGGCCGTTGCGCACGAGGTTGATCACGCTGGGCGTGTCTGCGACCTCGAAGGCGACCTGGCGCTCGATCCCGGCGGCGGCAAACGCCCGGTCGACCGACATCCGCGTGCCCCATCCGGCGGGGTGCTCGATGAAGGGGACCTCGCCCAGCTCGGACAGGCGGACGGATCTGCGCCCGGCGAGCCTGTGCCCGGGCGGGCACACAAGCGCCATCGGCTCGCTGGTCAGCCCCGTCAGCGAGATCCCCGCCGGATGCTGGTCGGGCAGCGATACGATCGCCACGTCGACGCGCCCGTCGCGCAGGTGCTCGGCGAGCTCTGAGGATCCGCCGTCGGCGTAGCGAAGGCGGATCTGCAGCCGCGGATGGGAGACACGAAGCCGGCCGAGCAGCCCGGGGACGTCGATCGGTCCCGCGCTGAGCGCCTGCATCGTGCCGATCGTCAGGCTGCCGCGCAGCCCGCCGCGGACGTCGGCGACGAGATCCTGGGCCGCGGCTACCTCGGCAAGAATCCGGCGGGCCTGCGGCAGCAGTGTCGCGCCCGCGTCGGTGAGCGCGACGCGCTGGGTCGTGCGGCTGAGCAGCTCCGCCTCCAGATCGCGCTCCAGCGTGCGGATCGAGGCCGACACCGCCGACTGGACGAGATGCAGGCGCTGCGCCGCGCGCGTGAAGCTCCGCTCCTCGGCCACAGCGACGAAATGCTCAAGCTGACGTAATTCCATTTATGAACATTATTGCTGAAGCTCAGCAAGTTTCTGCGTTGGACATGCTGAAGCCAGGCCGCCAGACTGAGTTCATGCTCAAAGCCCGTCTCCGCAGCCGCCGTTTGATCTCGGTCCCGCCCGCACCCGGGTTCTGGATCGTTGCCGCTTCGTTCATGGTCGTGATGGCGGTGGGAGCGCTGCCGACGCCGCTGTACGTGCTCTACGAGCGCCGTGATCACTTCTCGGCCCTGATCGTGACGGTGATCTTCGCCGCCTACGCCGTGGGCGTGGTCGCGAGCCTGTTCCTCGCCGGGCACATCTCCGACTGGTTCGGCCGGCGGCGGGTGCTCGTGCCGGCGATCGCGCTCAGCGCGTTCAGCGCCGGCGTGTTCGCCGTCTGGCCGGCGCTGCCGGGCCTGCTGGTGGCACGCGTGCTGTCTGGTCTGTCAGTGGGCGTGGTGACCGCTACCGCCACCGCCTACCTCGCCGAGCTCCACGCCGCCCGGGGCCCGCGCTCGTCTCCGCGCCGCGCCGAGCTCGTCGCGACCGCCGCCAACCTCGGCGGGATCGGCCTCGGTCCGCTCGCGGCCGGTCTGCTGGCGCAGTTCCTGCCCGATCCGCTGGTCCTTTCCTACGTCGCCTTCGGGACCCTGGCGCTCGCGCTGGCCCTGGCCGTGGTGCTGTTGCCCGAGACCGCCGGGGTGAGCGAGCGCCCGCGGTATCGCACACAGCGGATCTCCGTCCCGCCCGCCGGGCGGCGCGCCTTCTTCGCCGCCGCCGCCGGCGGGTCCGTTGCCCTGGCCGTCTTCGGCCTGTTCACCTCGCTCGCACCGGGCTTTCTCGCTGGCACGCTCGGTTATCGCTCACACGCGCTGGCCGGCGCGGCGGCGTTCCTCGTCTTCGCCGCCGG
>ODAK010000289.1_pt1 | contig 57216 bp, 69 predicted proteins | sample 1539591 | NCBI WGS metagenome assembly ODAK01 (sample SAMEA3539303, study PRJEB22396) | soil metagenome | biome: tundra; feature: field; material: soil | place: USA | collected 2010-05 | depth 0.15 m | reverse complement strand
TCGCTACGCCGGCGCACTGCACTCCCTGTGATCGGCAGCTGCAGATGATCAAGTCGCTATTGCAGAAATACCAGGGGCAGATGATTTTTATTCACATGGATCAATACGATAACCCGGGAGCCTACAAGGCATACCATGTGCCCGGCGACCCGTGGACTTTTGTCATTGATCGCCGGGGCATCGTTCGCTTTCAACAGGCCGGTTCGATGCTCTACAACGAGCTCGAAAGTGCCGTCCAGAGTGCGCTCTGAACCCTGGGCGGGAGAATTCCGGAACCTGGCGCGAGCGGCTTACCGGTCACCTTGAAGCCAGTGGTCGTCCATGAGCATGGGAACCCGCTATACGCTGTGCCGTGACATCCAGGGAATGTACTGGGATGCCTTGTTATACGTGCCCACCGTTTCGGCGCTGTCAATTTTCGCTCTCAGCACCTGGTACGACAACAAGACCTCGGTGGCGTACTTGCTCGGCTTCCTGGCGTGTTTCTTTTTGTTCACGGGCGCCAATCGCATCCTGACCACGCGCTTGATGTGGCTGCCCTCCGCGCCGGTCGCGATCGAGACCCGATCCGGTGCCGCCGACTTGATCCTGAAGAGTGGTGAAATCGTAAGACTGCAGCGCGACTTGAAAGTGTATCGGGATCGATCGGGCCGCTCGTTCGGCTTGACCGGACTCTGCGAACAGGGCAAGAGGCGCCAATTTGTTTTCCATCGGGGGCAATTCAGGCAGGACAGCGAATTTCAAGCGGTGATGAATTGTTACGACTCTGGTAAAGCTGGCGCGGCATAGGTCATGAAGCTGCGCGCCCTGCTTGTGAGCTATCAGGGCGGCCTGTTGTTGTTGCCGTGGGCTATTTTAGTAGGGCTCGGCTTGCGCAGCGGCCCCTATGGGCTCACCGAGGAAGGGGCCAAAGCGTTGCTGGTCGCGTGGTCGATCGGCGATGCGGTCGCGAGCGCCGCCTTCACCCTGGGCACGCCGGACATCCGCGTTGTCTTTTTTTTGCCGCTGGGCTTCTTGTGGCCCGGTCAGGTGATCGCCGCCAAAGCGTTGACGCTGCTGATCATGGCGGGGGCTGGAGTCGGTCTATATCGCTGGCGCCGCCGCGACGACCAGGCGGAAGCGGCGCTGCTGGCGACCGGATTGCTGCTGATCGCTCCGCTCACGCTTGATAGCATCAAGGCGCTCTCTGCCGCTCCATTTTTGCTGGCGATTTGTGCAACGGCTGCCTGGCTCAACCGGATCACGCCCGGTGAACGCGGCGCATTTGGCGGCGCGTTTTTCGCCCAAAATCTGTTGTGCGCGGCTGCAGTCACTCTGCACCCGGCTGGTTTGGCTTATCCGGCATTGCTCTTTTTTACGTGGTGGCGCAACCCGCCGGATGAGCGGCATCGTAAACATTTTTTGCTTGCCATTCCGCTGGCGGTATTGCTCGCGCTGGCGATGCGCCTGGGCTGGACCGGGATCATCTGGGGGCAGAACCCGCTGCCCACCGCCGCCGCCATTTTTACCGGCAGCCGCAGTGACGGTCCGTTGTCCGTGTGGGATTGGCTCGCCGGCTCTCCGCTTCTGGCCTTGACGGCCGCGGTGGCGTGGCACGAGCGCCGGCGCCTCCTCGCCGATCTGACCGGCGGCACGCTGCTTCTGGGCGTGCTGGTGGGGGCCGTGGCCGCCGATCGAACCTGGGGGGCGCTTATGCTAGCCCTGCTGCTCTACGGCGGACTACCGTGGTTGCTGCGGGCGTGCGCGCCGCTCGCCGGCCGCGGACTTCTCCTCCAAAGGGGATGGCTTTGGTTGCTTCTTCTTCTGATCTGTACCGCGTTTATGCGCACCAACAGGAGCGACTATGAGGCGGGACGTCGCAACCTTCTTTCCGCCCAGGATCAGTTGATCAATGATTTTGCAGAAGGCGTGAACAGTCTGCGCACCGGCGACAGCACGGGGGCCGGACACCCTTCGGCAGCGATCCTGGTCGCGAGTTCGTGGCCCGCGCGAACCTCGATCGCCTGTCGATGCGACGGCCTGCCGTTGCCTCCGGCGGCGAAAGATCCGGACAGCCAGCTGGCCATGATGCGCGGCGTTTCGTACGTGATACTGGGTGACAATGCGGACAATCGCGCTTTGGCGATCAATTTTGCGCAGCTCGGCTCACGGATTGAAGTCCTCGCCAGAGGGCCCGGCGGCGCGGTGTTGCACTTCAGGCCGGCCCGAGCTGAGCGCTGAGGGAGCAGGGCCTTTGCCATGCTTTCGTCTCCGTGTTAGCCTTAAACTGCGTGTCACAGATTGCGCGAAGTTCGCAACCTATGATTAACTAGGAAAAGATCACTGTATTGATGTGGGGAGTAGCAGATGAACGTGGGCTATATGTTGATTCCGGTGGTGCTTTTCGTGGGCGGCATTCTGGTGTCGGCCGGTCTTTTCAGCCTCGCCATGACGCGGGTTGTGGAAAAATAAGCCAAACTCACAGCTGTAGCGGCCCGCCGCGGTTGCTTAAGAGCTGAGCTGCTGCAAGCTCGGGTTTCCCGCATACCGGCCGTATGCCGGCGGAACCAGCCATACCAAATTTGTGTCCAAAGCATCTTCCGCCGATGGCGCCTACCATCGCAGGCTGGTCAAGTTTTTAGCTGTCTCTGCACTCTCGCTGTTCATCGGCACGATGCACGGCATGCTGCAGGTCATGCCGCGGATTAGGGCCTGGCTCGACTCGATCGGCAGCCCATATGGCGGTCCCGGGCACATGATCGATCCGCTGGCTCATGCCCACATGAATCTGGTCGGCGGCGTCGTGATGTTGGTCATGGGCGTCACCTACTACCTGCTGCCGATTCTCAGCAGCCGAAAAATCTACTCCGTTCGGCTGGTTGAGAACTCCTTCTGGTTGATGACGCTGGGGGTTTACGGCTTTTACGCGGTGCAGATGGTATTCGGCATTTGGGAGGGGTACCTGATGTTCCACGACACAGCGGCCATGCAGGCCGCCCACCACTGGTACGGCAGGTTCGTTGCGGTCGCCGGGACCGTCATGGCAGCCGGATTCATGGCCTACTTCGCCAACGTCGCGCTCACCCTGTTGTCGCGCGCCCCGGCCGATGGGGCGAGCTAGGGCTTAAGAATAAGCGGGAAGCGCAGCACCGTTTCATTGCCTTCGGTGCTGATCCTGACCTGCAGCACTGAATGTTCGCCCTCGTCGACTTTGGCCGCGCGTCGGTAGACTCCCACGTGGCCGTCTTCTATGGCCTGCTTCCATGGATCCGCATCTGAGGTGCGAAGGTCGATCCGGCAATCCCACGCCGGCAACACTCCCTTTCGGTTGACGAAAACCAGAAGCTCCCTCATTCCGGGGATCGGGCCGTAGCTGCGCGATTCCACGTGCACCTGCAGGTCGCGCCAATGCTCGGTAGGCGTGTCCTGTGTGGCGCCGCTGCACCCGCACAAAGCCAGCCCGAGTGCGGCCGTTCCTAGTGCCGCAAGCCCGAGGCGCTGGTCTTGCCCCAACCGCTCGCGCGGCAGTTCAGCTCTCATCGCCGGGATTTTGTTTCTCGGCATCCGTGTCCAATCGACCGGCCTTGGGTGAGCTGTACATGCGCACCATGTACCACACGAAGGTGCCGGCCACCGCAATGTAGACTAGGGCGACCAGGTAGCCCCAGTCCAGCCAGGGGCGGTGGTCGCCCGGTCGAAGACCCCAAAACGGAAAGGTCAATCCGATTCCAACCAGCAATACCACCAAGACGACGGCAAAGAACCAGTACGGCACCGGCTTCTGCGATTCCGGTATTCTTTCGACCAGTTCCCAATCTTCCAGGCCACGTTTGGATTTGCGGTCTTCCTCGGATTCATAGCCGAAGTGCTCGGCGTCGGTCTCGCCCCACTGCGACTGTACCGAGCCGAGAGAAGGCGTGGGTTTGTCCTTTTCGTCCATGGCGGCAGCCCCTATTCTGAAAGATGCAGTATCGGAAACCGGACGTGCCAGCCGGGCGCAGTCACTTCTACCGCAAAGGGGTGCACCCCGTGCGGGAGCTTGTCGGACACCGACAGCAGCACCGATTCATGTCCCGCGGCGGGCATGCTGACCTGTGTTGCCCCCAATCGGTAGTCCGCCGTGTCCAATCCGGTCACGCGCACCAGCACTTGCCGGGCATGGTATAGCTTGTTCGATATCGCAATGCGGTAGTCGAGATTACCGGATTGGTGCTGCACTTCGGCGCGGTAGACCACCACATGCAGCGGCTCCCAGGTCCGCAAACCCCAGAAGAACAGACAGGCGCCGAACACGCCGAGCGCCAGCACCCACTTGCTGCGGGCAGCTAACGAGGCCGCATTGTCACGGAATCGCGACCGGGCTTCTTTTTGCCCTTGGCGCTCGCCGAACTCAAAGCTCAGCAGTCCCGGCTTTCCCGATTTGTGGTGCATGCGATTGCAGGCATCGACGCATTCGCCGCAATTGATGCAGCTGTCGTAGACAGCGGTCTTGCGTGGATCGATTTCGATGAAGCACGAGCTCACGCAATAGCTGCATTTGTTGCAGCTGTCCGCGCGGCTGGCGTCGTAGCGGACATGCAGGGTCTCGCGGGTACGGAAGCTGTGCTGCCAAACCCGGTAGACACAGGCGAAGCGACACCAGAAGTGGCGGATAAAGGCGACATCCAGCAGGATAATCAGCACGAAAACAAAATAGATATAGTGCAGGGAGCCCGCGAGGCGCGCATCCGCGCGCCAGGTCACGAAGGACCAAACGGTGGCGGGGGCGTAGAAGTAGAAGAGCGGCACCACGGCAACGACCATTGAAGCCGCGAGCAGCGACAGGCCCAGCAGGATCCAGTTGAGCGCTTTGTTTTTGGTTACGGCCACGATTGGAGCGCTGCCATCTATCTCCACCTTGGCGCGCCGGCCGAGGAGTTTGCGCGTCATGAAATTAGCCCATTCCGACATAATGTTTTGCGGGCATACCCAGCCGCAAAATACCGTGCCGGCAGCGGAATACAGTATGACCAACGCGCTCGCGAGCATGATCCACAGCCCGGCGAGGAGAAAGAAATCGGAAAACCAAATTTGGCGATCGAGCACGACCAGAGCGCCGGCGCTCGGGTCTATCCGAAACAGGCCGGTAGCGGGAACCAGGATTGCCAGGGCGAATGAGATCGCCTGTACCAGCCGCCGCCGGCCGTGATAGCGAATTGAATTCGCGACCGTGGGATTGGGACTGGTCGGGAATCCCTCCGGGGCGGCGGACGCGGTTGCGGCGGCAGTGGTGAGATGGGCTACTTGCATTTGAGGGCAGCCCTCGCGGCTTAATGTGGCTGTCTGCGAGACTTCGCTTGCTGCGGCCCGAGGCCTGCAAAACAGCTTTTAAGATATAGCGCACGATCATGCAACAAAAACCATCGTGCTGCACTTACTCGCGACAATGCAATTATATCACATTCGCATTTGGTGCCGCTGAATCTGCGCTGCACGCGACATGGGGCCGAAGCATTGACAGTGACGCATAGACGCTCGGATAATGATCCGACGCTCGCGCTCCGGGCCGATTTTTATTGCTACCAGGCCATTACGATCGAGGGGGTTGATTCCAATGGATAGTCAAGCGAAACATTCGCGTCGGAAGATGCTTAGGATCGGTATCACGGCGCTCGCGGTAGCTCCGCTTGCGGGATTGTCTACCGAAGCCTTCGCCACTCAAAACGCTGCGGTTCGGAAGGCTCTGAAATTTCAAGACCATCCGGAGGGCCCCAAGAATTGCAAGGTATGCGTCAATTTCATTCCCAACAAGGATAAGGCGAACAACGACGACGCAGTGAACGGTTGCAAGCTGTATCCGGGCGACACCGAGATCTGCACGCACTGCTATTGCGTGGGTTTTGTGCAGAACCCGGCTGCGACTGCGGCTGGCGCTGCCTATTCGCCCTGGGCTGCCAAGTAAGTATTTCCCGGGGTTGCGGCGCGTGAATTCCGGATTCCGGGATTCGATCGCAGCGCGGATAGTTGGGCCGTTGTTTTCTTGACTGCCGGCGAGGCAGACAGCGAAGCGCGGACTTTCTGATTTGGGGGGGGATTCTGTTGAAGACCTGCCATGTCCTGCGGGGAGTCTTTCGCGGTTTGTGCTATGTGGCGGTTGTCGTTCCGATCGCTTACGCGGCGCTGGTCGTCGCCGAGCCCCTTCAACCAGGCGACCGCTACGGCACCTTTCAACCGCACGAGCCCTTCCAGCAGGGCGGACCCATCGGCAGTCAAACACCCGACGGCTATAACGCGCTGGGACCCGTGGTCACCCAGCCGATCGAGTTTCCGCATTACATTCATGTGGAAAAAATGGGAATCGATTGCCTGTACTGTCATACCTATGCCAGGCGCAGCGCGGTGTCCGGAATTCCGCGCCTCAGCAAATGCATCGGTTGTCATCAGAACATCGAGTCCGTCAAAGACAAGCCGCGCATCAAGCTCCTGCTTGACTACTGGGACAAGCAGCAAGCCATTCCCTGGAAGAAGGTGCACGATGAGCCGGATTTCGTGCGCTTCAATCATGAGCGTCATATCCAGCGCTTCATCTTCGAGCAGGGCCGCCCGACGCGGGAAGTGTGCGGCTACTGCCACGGCGACGTGGGTTCGATGACCACGGCGCGCCGCGTCAAGGCCATTTCGATGGGATGGTGCATCGACTGTCATGAAAAGGATCACAAGCTCAACGCGGTGAGCGACGAGACCAGCCACGGGCCAAATGAGTGCTGGCAATGCCACAAATAGGCTGTGAAATGCTGGTCTCAAGGGGAATTAGATGAGCGGTAGTGGCGTCAGCCGCCGGGATTTCTTGCAGATCGTGGGTCTCGGCGGGACCGCAATGGCATTGAGCGCCTGCGGCAATACCTCCATCGAATCCGGTGTCGAACTGGTCGAGTCGTATGTCCAGCCGGAGAATTTCGTGGTGCCCGGCGTCGGCGTCTACTACGCATCGACGTGTATCCAATGCGCCTCGGCATGCGGAATCATGGGCCGAGTCAGGGAAGGGCGCATCCTCAAGCTCGAAGGCAACCCGAATTCGGCCATCAGCGGCGGCAAGATTTGCGGCCTGGGTCAGGCTGCCGTGCAGCAGCACTACAACCCGGATCGATTGACCACGCCGATGATCCGGGAGAATGGTTCATTGAAACCGGCGACGTGGGATAAGGCGATGGTGCTGCTCAACGCAACGCTCTCGTCCGCCGACGGGCCGGGCCGGCGCGTGTGGCTGACCGGACCGACGAGCGGCCACCACCAGGTGCTGCTGCGCAGCTTAGTCGAGTCCGGCGGCGCCACGGATTATGTGGTTTACGATACGCTCTCGACCGCCGTCGAGGCATCGGTCAATCGCAAAATGTTTGGCGTCGAACAGCCGGTCACCGTGATAGACAAGGCGGGGCTGGTGCTCTCCTTCGGCGATGATTTTCTCGGTGCAGGCGCCTCGCCGGTGGCCGCCGCCCGGCAGTACGCGCGGTTTCGCAAGGCCGCACCGCGCGGCGTTCTGGTGCAGATCGAACCGAAGATGACCTTGACTGGCGCCAACGCCGATCGGTGGGTGGCCATCGAGCCGGGAACGGAAGGCGTGTTCGCGCTGGGTCTGGCGCGCGAGCTGCTGCAGCGCAAGGAGTACTCGGGCGGTATATCTCCCGCGCTGATCGCGGCCGTCGAGCCTTACACGCAAGTCGAGGTCAGCCGGATCACCGGAGTTCGGGGCGATCTCATACCGCGCTTGGCCGGCATGCTGTGGGAGCGCGCGCCGAGCCTGGTGCTCGCCGGGCGCTACCCGCAGGGGCACGCGCATGGGTCGCGCAACATGGCCGCCATTGCGCTGCTCAACGTGGTGCTGCAAAATCAGGGGAAGACGGTGTTGCGCGCGGCCGATTTGCCGTTCCCGCAATTGGCGCCCACGGCGGGCGATTTCAAGTCCCTCGCCGAGCTCAACAAGTCGATGGCAGCCGGGCAGTGCCGCTCGCTGCTGATTCACGGCACCAACCCGGTCTACGGCGCGCCCGATTTTCTGCAGTTTGGTGAGAACTTGCAGAAAGTGGCGTTCAAGGCCGCCTGGGTCACGCAAATGGACGAGACTGCCATGCACTGCGACCTGGTGCTGCCGTTGCTGTCGGCGTTGGAAGATTTTGGCACCCATATACCGCTCAATCAATCGGACGGCATCGAACTCTCGATGCAGCAGCCGCTGATGGAGAAGCTCTACCCCGAGACCCGTTCCTTCGGCGATGTGGTGCTCGATTTGCTGAAAAAAGCCAAGCCGGATAGCTACAAGGCTTTTCCCGATTACTACGGTTACTTGAAGACCGCCCTCATCAACGCGAAGCCCGCGTCCATTTCGCAGGCTGACGGCGAGGCGTTCTGGGAAGATACCCTGAGCGCCGGAGTGCTGCACCGACCGGCATCGCTGCTGCCGCTGCCCGCGTTGGAGATCACTGCGGCGATGATCCAGCAGCCCGCGCCGAGCAACCCCGACGCCAAATATCCGTTCACCCTGATCCCGGCGGTGAGCGCGAGCATGCGCGACGGCCGACCCGCCAATCTGCCCTGGCTGCAGGAGTCCCCGGACACCTTGACCACGGTGGTCTGGGATAGTTGGGCTGAGCTGCATCCGAGCACCGCGAAGGCCATTAACGTGCGCGAGGGCGATGTGCTGATCATAGAGTCGGCGCACGGCTCCATTCGCGCCAAAGCCTACTTGATGCCCGGCATACACCCAGGTTCGGTCGCGGTTCCGATCGGTCAGGGGCACGAGGCCTATGGCCGCTATGCCACTCATGTCGGAGTGAATCCCTTAAAGATCCTCGATCCGATTTTTGATCAGGAGACCGGCGAGCTGGCCTTGTACGCCACGCGGGTCGCCATCACCAAGACCGATCAGCACGAGCGGTTCACGAAGGACGAAGGAGCGACTAACCTTCAACAGGGCCGGAAATTGGTCGCCACGCTCGCGGCCGATCAGGTAGACCTCACCAAGGAGACGCCCTTTGTCATTCGATAACTTGAGTTCCAACTGGTCGAAACTTCGGGTCAAGCGCCCGCAGCCGGACCAGTATAAGGAGGCTCCCTACAAGTGGGCCATGGTCATCGATCTCGATGCCTGCACGGGCTGCAATGCCTGCACCACCGCCTGCTATGCGGAAAACAATCTCCCCGTGGTGGGCAAGGAGCGCTTCGGTGCCGGTCACCAGATGCACTGGATCAGAATTGAGCGCTACTGGGGCGAGGGTATGGAGCCCAAGCAGGAATTTCCGGAACAAGGCGCGGAATTCCTGCCGATGATGTGCCAGCAGTGTGAGGCGGCGCCGTGTGAGATCGTTTGCCCGGTGGGCGCGACCCACCATACACCGGACGGATTGAACTCCCAGGTCTACAACCGCTGCATCGGATCGCGCTATTGTTCGGCGAATTGTCCCTACAAGGTGCGGTATTTCAACTGGTACGACTACCCGTCGAGCGCCTGGCCCAGCCCGCTCGAACAGCAGTTGAATCCGGATGTCACGGTGCGCACCAAGGGAGTCATGGAGAAATGCACGTTCTGCGTGCAGCGCCTCACCGAGGCGAAGTCGAAGGCACGCACCGAAGGGCGCACCGTGCAGGATGGGGAGGTTCTGACGGCTTGCGCCCAGGCCTGCCCCTCGTCGGCGATCCACTTCGGCAATCTCGCCGACAGTTCGTCGAAGGTCGCGAAAATGTGGAAGGCACAGCAGGTCGAACTATCTGCGTATCCTCAGCTAAAGGACGAGCAGCGCGAAAAGGACGAGCAGCTGGACAAGAACGAGGAGGTTGTGCGCGGCTACCGGATCCTGGAGGATTTGCGCACCTATCCGTCCGTCGTGTACCTCGAGCGCATCCGCTCTGCGGAAGCATAAATGACTCCCCATACTCACGACGAGCATGAAGTCGCCGTTGAACGGCGCTTCGTCATCAAGCCCAAGGATATCAATGAGGAGATCTCCTGGGCGCAGATCAACGAGGATGTACTGAGCAGTCTGGAGCGCCCGCGCCCGCTGTATTGGGTCATCTTCTTCGCCTCGCTGGGATTCTTCCTTTGGGGCTGTTATTGCGAGGTCTACCAATACAGAACCGGGCTGGGTGTCGCGGGCATGCAAAACCCGCAAGTCTGGGGCCTTTACATTGCGACGTTCATTTTCTGGATCGGCATGAGCCATTCGGGCACGCTGTTGTCGGCGATCTTGCTCCTCATGCATGCGGACTGGCGCAAGCCCATCTACCGTTTCGCCGAGGCCATGACGACCTTCTCGCTGATGACCGCCGGACTGTTCGTCCTGGTGCATCTCGGCCGGATTTGGCAGTTCTACTATGTGGTGGCCTATCCGAACGAACGCTGGGCCTGGCCGAACTTCAGCTCGCCTCTGGTCTGGGATGCCACGGCGATTGGCACCTATCTGACGACCTCGATCATCTTCTTATATTTCGGGATGATACCGGATCTGGCCATTTGCCGGGACAAGGCCCATGGGTTCCGGCGCTTGTTCTATCGAGTGATGTCCGTCGGCTGGAAGGGCACCGATTGGCAGTGGGCTAATTTTAGAGTCACGTATCTGACCCTCGCCTGTCTGTTGATTCCCCTGGCCGTCTCGGTGCACTCGATCGTGGCAACCGATTTTGCGGTATCGCAGCAGCCCGGCTGGCATACCACCTCGTTCCCGCCATATTTTGTCGCCGGTGCCCTGTATTCCGGCTGCGCCGCGATCATCACGCTGTTCATCATCCTGCGCTATACGTTCCGCTTCGAACAGTACATGACGATTCCCATTCTCGAGAAGCTATGCAAGCTCACCTTCGCCATTTCGATGGTCTGGACCTACCTGAATATGATCGAGTACGCCGCGGTGTGGTACGGCACCGACCCGATTGCCAAGCAGACTCTGATCTTCCGGGCTACGGGCCTTTACGCGGGATGGTGGTGGGCCATGAACATTCTCGGCTCGGTCGTGCCGTTTGCAATGACGTTCAAGGCCGTGCGCACGCACATTCCCACGATGATGGTGGTGTCTTTGCTGCTGAACTTAGGAATGTGGATCGAGCGATTCATGATCGTCACGCCGACCTTCGCGCATGGCTACTATCCGTGGACCTGGACCGACCACTGGTGGCCGAACTGGGTCCAGATCGGCGTCATCCTGGGCAGCTTCGGCTGGTTCACCATGCTGTTCATGCTGTTCTGCAAGATTTTCCCGTCCGTCTCGATGTACGAGGTCAAGGAAATGGTCTACCACCGTATCAAAGCGCGTAAAGTGACCGCACCGCAGCCAGCAGCGGCGCCACAGCCGGCAGAGAGCTGAGCGATGAGCAAGAAATCGTACATCCTGGCGTTGTTCAATGATTTCGAAGAGGCAGCCCGTGCGATCGCGGACCTGCGGGAATCCTCAATCAAGGGGTTTCAAATGCGGGACGTCACATTGAAATCGCCCATCGATCACCCCGAGTGTGCGGCCGAACTGGGGGACCGGCCGGTCTATATACAGATCTTCTCGCTGATGGGCGCTGCACTCGGCAGCAGCCTCGGATTCCTGGCGATCTCGGCGGCGCAGGCAAGCTTTCTGCGCCAGCCGCGCGGCGGGTTTCCCATCGTCCCGATCCCGCCGAACATGGTCATCACCTACGAGTTGTTCATTTTGACATCGGTGTTTTTCACGATCATCGCCTGTTATGTGGTCTTCGCGCTGCATCATCAGAAAAACGTTCTGTACAACGCCGCCATCTCGGTCGACAAAATCGGGATTCTGGTCAAGGCGGATCCGGTCGCCATCAGCGGCATCAAGGACATTTTCAACCGGCACCGTGCGCTCGAAATTTCGGAAAGCGAATAGATGACCGGCCATAGAAATTTTCTGTTGGGGCTGGCCTTGAGCTCGCTGGCGGTCGCCGGCCTGTCGCTGTTGCCCGCGGTGGCGGGCGCGTGGCCGTGGAGCAAAGATATGGCCAATCAGATCAGCATCAAGCCGCAACACGGCCCCGATGCGATCCGGCCGTTCCCCGCGCGTTCGGTGCCCATGGCGGGCACCAAGACCCTGATTCACGTGCACGATCGCGATGGCGCCATGAAGTTGACCAATCCCAATCCGGCGACGCCGGAGTCGATCAAGCATGGGCGCAAATTCTTTCAGATATTCTGCACCCCCTGTCATGGCGCATCAGGCACCGGCGACGGCTTGGTCGGAGCGAAATTCCTGATACGCCCCTTTGACCTAACTGCCGACAACGAGCAGAAGGTACTGTCCGAGGGATATATCTACGGCACGATGTCGTTTGGCGGTGCACTGATGCCCGCATACGGCAACGATCTGTCGCCGAGCGAAATCTGGGACGTGGTCAATTACGTACGCCACGGCCTCATCAGCGACGGCGCGGCCGCCAGCACCGTGGCAGCCAAACCGAAATGAGAATGATCGCACTTTTGCATCGGTTCACTGATTCTCGCCCACAGGAATAGATCGCGATGCCGTTTGCCAGCTGGTCCGTGCTCACCGTTGATTTTCTGGTCGTGCTGCATCTCGCCCTGGGCGGGGTCACGCTGGCGGCGCTGCTGCACCTCGTCAATGCCAAATGGCGCTTTGATATCCGCTATTTCAGCGTTTCCTTCTTCGCGCTGTTTCCGCTGGCGTTTTGCCTGCTGATCATTCTGCTGCTGAACGGCTCCAAGACATTCCCCTGGGTGGGCTCATCCGCTCCAATGCCGGGCTGGAACAATTTCGGGTTTCTGGCGGCGCGCGAGATCATAGGATTTTTCGTGATCGGCGGTTTATACGGCCTGTTCATCAAGTATCAGGCCGTTTCAACGCAAAGCGCGGCGCAGGCGCGAACCTTTCGCAACTATGCGCTGTTGATTCCGTTCGCTCACGTGGTGTTTTGCACCATGATCGCCTGGGACTTTGAAATGACGCTGCTGCCGGGCTGGGCGAGCGCCCTTTATGCGATGTACCACTTCATCAGCTCGTTCGGCATGATGCTATCCGTTCTGGTCCTCAGCTTGATGTTGCTGATGCGCAACGAGGCGCTGAAGGCGCCTCCGGGCGAGCACATACTCAATTATCTGGCGCAGCTGATGCTGGCCTTCACGATCCTTTGGGTTTACACCTTCTTCGCCCAGTACCTGATCATCTGGTACGCCAATATGCCCGATGAGACCGAGCGACTGTTCCGGATGCAGTACGGGCCGTTTTCGCGCCTGTTCTGGCTGTTTTTCGTCTTGAAGTTCGTGGTTCCGTTTTCGGTGCTGATATTTCCCTATTCGCGCTATACGCCCGGAGTGATTGCGGGGGTCGCCGTGTCGATCATCCTGGGTTACTGGATTGAGCGTTATACCTGGATCGCAGGCACCGCCTCCGTTTCGCCGTGGCCGATGTTCTCGCCCTTTGCCCTGATCACGTCTCTGGTCGTCTTTGCGACGGGGTTCTTTCTGGTGCGCGGCGCCATGCAAAAATACGGGGTGACCAAATGAAATCGTTTTTCGGTGTTGCATGGCGTTTCGGCGTTGCTTTGAGCGGCAAAGTGTATTAGCGTGCGCACAAAGAAGACGCGTGACCATGCGCTACGATGGGTGACCATGCGCTACGATGGGTGGCGAGGGATTTAGAATTTTGTCGGTTTGAATCGGGGGGAATGACAGATGTTCAAATACCTGTTAGCCAAGAACGAGGACATACCGCCGGGTTCCGCAACGGTGTATTTCGGCTACTCAGCCATCGTCTGGTTCGTCATCGGGACCGGCCTGGGAGCATTCAATGCTGCCAAATTGGCCTTTCCGGATTTCGTCCATGGCCTGGAATTCGTCTCGTTCGGTCACATGCGCCAGGTGCATGTGCACGCGGTCATCTTCGGCTGGATTTCCATGGCCTTCGCGATGAGCATGATGTACATGACGCCGGCGTTGGGTAACACCAAGCTGTGGTCGGAGAAGCTCGGGCTCTGGAACTGCTTTCTCTGGAATGTCGGCCTGTCCCTTGGCCTGACCGTGCTGTGGGCCGGCATGACCTCCGGGCGCGAGTACTCGGACTTTCCGTGGTTCATCGATCTCTACATCTCGGTCTTCATGGCGATACCCTTGGGCCTCAATGTGTGGATGACGATCATCCAGCGCCGCACGCAGGGCATTTACACCACCAATTGGTTCTTCGCGGCATCCACGTTCATGTTGATTATCGTGTTTATCGTGGGCAATCTGCCGGAATACTTCCATCTGACGGGGCTCACGGAAGCCTACCTGACCTGGTGGTTCGCCCATAACGTCTTGGGGCTGTGGATTACCCCGGTGGCTGCGGCCATCGCGTACTACGTGATCCCCAAGGTGACGGGGAATCCGCTGTATTCCCACCGCATCGGGCATCTGCATTTCTGGTCCGTGGTGGTCTTTTACTCGACGCCGGCGGCGCATCACCTGATGTCCGCTCCGCTGCCCGAATGGCTGAAGTCCTTCGCCTCGGTGGAGGGCGTTCTGATCCTGGTCCCGGCTATTGCCTTCGTCTCCAACATCCTGTTGACGATGCAAGGCAAATGGAACATGTTCGTCGAGAATCTGGAAGTGAAGTTCACCGTCACGGGCGTACTGCTCGCGATTCCGCTGAATATGCAGGGCGGGTTCCAGCAGACTCGTGCGATTAACTGGTATATTCACGGCACCGGCTGGATCGTGGCCCACGCGCATCTGGCACTGCTCGGATTTTCGACCTTCATCGAAGCCGCTGCCGTGTATTTTGGCTTGCAGATGGTAATGAAGCGCAAGCTCTACTCAGTAACGCTCGGTAACGTCCACTTCTGGACGCTGCTGATCGGCTTCTCCATCTACTGGGTGTCGATGACGATCGCGGGGCTCATTCAGGGCGCCGGCAAGATCTACGAAGTCCCCTATATCGACGTGGTCATCGCCGAACATCCGTACATGATCGCCCGCTGGCTCGGAGGCTCGCTGGTGTTCTTCGGCAATTGTGTCTGGCTGTTCAACATGTGGATGACGGCGCGCGCCGGTACGCTGGTTCCGCAGGGCCGCATGCCTCATGAATTGGCCTACGAGCGCTAGGCCGCGCCGCTGCAAGGGAGACCACGATGAATTTTAGAGAATATACAATCGGCAGTCGCATGTTTGCCGTGGCGCTCGGCGGCTCCATGACCATTACGCTGCTGCTGCCCAGCATCGATATTGCCAGCGTGGATGCCACCAGCGTCTCGATGGACAAGCAATTGACGGCGGGCTGGGAGACGGGCTTTAACATCTACGATCCGCTGCTGCTCGGCTGGCACAAGCCCATTAAGGTTCTGCTGAAGGCGGACCCGGTGAGCGGTCAGCCGATGGAGCCGACCTACGCGTATGTCTATGAGAAGGGCACTCCCTTTCCGGGCGGCGTCCTGCACCCGGATAACCTCGGCGTGCACTCCAAGCAGCTTAGCCTCGATGAGGGCAAAATCTCTGCAGCGCGAAGCGGCCAGGGTGCGGTCTTTCTGATCCAGACGGACGATCAGAAACGCCCTTACATCGAGGACGCCAGCGTGACGAAGGGGTGGGATCCCGGTACGGTCCTGAAGACGGCGGGCGATGAGAATGCATCCCACGCCGGCGCCGGCAAGACGCTGTTCGTACGTGAGGGTTGCTGGTGGTGCCACACACTGCTGCCCGAGCAGACGCAGGACTGGCAGGTCTTCGGTGCCCCGCCGATGCTGGGGGACTTCAACGGTGAGTCGCCGACCGCCTTCGGCTCGGACCGCAAGGCACCGGACCTTTTGCACGTGGGTTCGCGCAACTCCTCCAGGGAATGGATGATGCTGCATTTCTATAACCCGAGGCTGGTCCAGCCGCATTCCATCATGCCGCGCTATGACTATCTCTGGGGCGAGGTCGATGCCAGCGGGCACAAGATCGATTATGCTAAGTGGGACGAGGAGTTCGATGCCTACCGCGCCGGGAAGCGGGATCTGCCGCCCGAGGTGCCGACGTACGCGTCCAATAGTGAGGTACGCTGGCTGATCGATTTCGTTCTGAACATGAAATAATCAGCGCAAAACACGGAGAAAAACCCATGGCCTGGACCTTTAACGCGCCGCTGACGACCCTGAGTGACACCCCTACCGTTCAAAATGCGGAGAAAATTTGGGAAGCTGAGGATTTGGGTGGACTCACGGAAGATAACAACCCCATCCCGGCGCCGATCATCTGGCTGGTGGCTTTGACGGTCTTGACGGCTTTTATGGTGACCTTCCCGCTGTGGGGGCAGCGGCCGACGGCGGCTCTGTACCTACCCTACGTCAATTCCATGGACAAGCCCGAAGTGCTGGCGGCCAAGGACGACGTGGAGGCGATGCAAAGGATCGTCGCCATGAACAAGAACATCGGCAATGACGATGCGCGGCTCGCTCGCCATCCGTTGAGCATGGACGATCTGCGCCTCATTGCGCCGCAGATTAAGGATCTGCAAGCGAACCCGCAAATCGATCTGCGCGATTACACAGTGGTCGGCGAAAGAGTCGTGATAGCCAACTTCGAGGGTAATTATCGACCCGACGGAACGCGGATTCGTCAGCAGCCTTGGTGGGACAAGGGCTATACTATTGACATCTTTTATCTCACGGCGTTTTTCGTGGGCGCGTTTCTCGTCATCAAGCGGCTGCCGCCCATCACATGGCAACCCCGGCACGGCGGCGATCACTGACACGGCGAGCACTGAGGGTCGGCGGCTTCATTTGAACTGGAGGGTGGCGAAATGATTGATTTTGATTACGGTCCGGTGGCACTCCTGGTGCCCATCAGCATCGCCTTCTTGGCCCCGGTCATTTACAGCTTCTTCGTCGACAAGTACTGGAAGAGAAACGCGCAGACCAAACCGCAGATCAAAGGGTAGCTAGTGAATGATGCTTCTGGCGCTCGGCGGGCCGGATGCGCGGATCGACCTTAGTATCGAGGGCATGCACAGCCAGCGCTTCGGAGTTGGCGTTTTCTGTCTGTTGATGCTGGGGATCGTCTTATTTGCCGGGATCATCATTGCAGTCATGCGTGGTACCCGGGAGCAAAAGGTCACCCGCACCGGCGAAAAGGTGATGTTGGGCGCCATCATCTTCGGGGTGCTGGCTGCCGTGGTGTTTGCTTCCTTGCAGATGTTATCCGGTGTCCTGTTCTAGTGTGTCATGGGCATTGGATGGAGGTGGACGACTATGGGTTTTCTTGAATCACTCGGTGACGGCTGGAGCATCTACCTCTGGCTGGTCGTTGGGGCCTCGATCATTGTTGTCAGCCTATTCGGTATCAGGTGGGCGTGGCGCAATGAGCAGTTTGACGAGGACATCAAATATCTGGTCTTTAGCGAATCCGATCAGGACAAGATGGTGCCCGCGGAGTACCGGCACAGCCGGGAGGTGCTGGCGGCGCAGATAGCGAGTCGGGACCGGCATCTGCAGCTGCAAGCGGAGTCGCACCGACCCGCACCATGAAGCGTGGAGAGGCCCTGATCCTGGCAACCATCGGGGTGGTCGTTGCCGGCATCATGGCGCGCAATGTCATCAGCCTGTCCAAGGGTCAGCAGGACCGCGGCATTCCTTTTTACACGACGGCGAATAGCAGCTTGGCGCGCGAGGGCGGGGACCTGTACCGCAGCAATAACTGCCGTCAGTGCCACTCGCTGTGGACGGTGAAGAACGCCTTCGAATCGGTGCCGGCGCCGGTGCTCGATGGCATCGGGTCGCTGCGCAGCGAGGAGTGGTTCTACCAATATTTCTCGGCCGCGGATCCGCAAAGCATGTTGCCCAGCCGTCTGAAGCCGGAATACCGCATGCCCTCGTTCGCGAACCTCACGGAGGCCGAGCGACGCACGCTTGCGCGCTACATGGCAAGCCTCAAAGTGAAGGACTGGTACCTCGACAGTACGCGGGCCGCCGAATATGAAAAGCTCACCGGGAAAGCGTATCCTCTGGCCCATGCGGAAAAGTAATTCCCAGCGTCTCTACCGCGGCGCAGCAGCAGTACTTCTGGGGTCCGCATTCAATCATTTCGGCGACCGGATTCTGGGGGTCCAGATCGAGGCGTTCACCGGGGGCGTCGGGTATTTCAGCCCATCGTGGGTGCTCGACCTGTTTCTCGTCCCGTTCATTGCCGGTGTGCTGGTCTCACTGATCTACGGCTTTGGCGGCAAGTGGTTGTCCTACTTGCCGTCGCTCATCGTACGATCCGCCAGCTACTTCGCAATTGCCCATCATCTGACCGGTATGGCGCCGGGATCCTCATTGATGCCGATCGGTTGGTGGGGCTTTTACCTCATTCTGGCCATTGAGGCCGCGGCCATGGGCGGCGTCATCGGTGAGGTCGTGATCAAGCGAACCTATGGCCGCTCTGCGCCGCACAAGCCCGCCGAACCGGTCCCGCCGATTCGGCGATAGCGCTTAGGCTATGGCTCGGGGGTCGTATCGTCCGGCGCCACTGTCGCGCAAGGAAAGGCAGCATCGCCGCCGCTTACTGTCGATGACATTCTTGACCTGTCTGGTGCTGGTCATGATCGGCAGCACGATTCATGTCGTCATGCTCGGCAGGGTGCGCCTCGGCGACATGCGCAAGCTCGCCACCTACGATCTTACGGAGGAAGGTACCCGCGTCCGTGCGGCAGGCGAGGACATCGTGCTGCAGGCGACCCATGAGGCCGGGCGCGCGCCGAGCGTGGGTTATGCGGTCGCAGAAGCCCAGAGATTGCTCAGCCGCGAACAGTGGGAGGATCTCGACGGCATGGTGCCCGTCGCTGCCGGCCCGTTCGTGATGGGGACTGATTTGGAGCGCGCCGACGCGCAGGATAAGCCGCAGCACAAGGTCACGCTGGCGGCTTTTTACCTGGACAAGTATCTGGTGAGCAACGCGCAATACGCGCGCTTTGCCGCTGCCACGAATCGCCGGCCGCCACTCAACTGGAAAGACGGGCGAATTCCGCAGGGCGAGTTGATGAATCCGGTGACGATGGTGACGTGGGACGACGCGGCCGCCTATGCCGAATGGGTGGGCAAGCGTCTGCCGCACGAAGCCGAATTGGAAAAGGCGGGTCGAGGTACCGACGGGCGCCGCTGGCCGTGGGGCAATAAAATGGATCCGAGCCGCCTCAACACGTATTACAACGTGGGATCCTCGAGCAATGTGATGGCCTACCCGCAGGGTGCCAGCATTTACGGCGTTTTCGACCTATCGGGCAATGTGGCTGAATGGACGGCGGACGATCTGCTGCCCTATGAGGGTTCCAAGGCGTCGCAGGATCTGTTTGCCGCGAACTCGGCGCAGCCTGCCGGGCAGCCCTCCTCAAGCAGGTACTACAAGGTGCTGCGCGGCGGCTCCTGGAAAGGTGATCCCTTTTCGACTTCGCTGTATCACCGCGACTACGCCTTACCGAACCACGCCACCGATTTTTACGGCTTCCGCTGTGCGAGCAACGTCGCGCGAGCGGTGAGGGCGCAGCAATGAGGCGAGTTTTCGCCGTACCTGCGATTGCGCTCATGCTATTGCACGCGGACTTAGGCTTCGCGATCGACAGCTACCGGTATCTGCACGTCAGCATCGAAACGCCGTGGATGATTTTTCTATTTCTGCTGGTTGCCGTGTTTGCCCCCTTCATCCTGATGGTGGTGTTGATGTGGTGGCGCCAGATGCAGAAGCAGGCTGCGGCGCCCAAATCCGACATTGAGAACGATGAGTAGCTGGTTGCGCGCAGCGCTGGCGCTTTGCTTGCTGTTGCCGGCGCATATGCCGGTGTGCCTGGCGGATGATGCGCCACCCGCCAGTTCGAACGGTGCGCAGATTCTGGAAGAATTCGGCCGCCAGCAGCCGCAGCGTCCCGCCCGTGCGACCACCATCGCCGAGCACGAACGACAAGTCATCATGTTCAGCATCGGCAGCGTGCTGCTGATCCTTCTGCTGAGTACCGCCTCCGTCGGAATCGCGGTGGCGGTGTTCGGCAAGCCGCTGTTTCTGGTGCACATGATCCTGGCAGGATTGACGGTCACGGTAGCGATCGTGCATGTGATCGTCGGGCTGGTCTGGTTCTTCCCGTTCTGACCAACCGCATGCCGCGGAGGGGAGCGTCATGGCTCGCGCTGCTGGGCGCGCTCTCCGGCTTGTGCGGCGTCGCCTACGAAGTCCTGTGGGTGCGCATGCTCGCGCTGCAATTTGGCGTGAGCACAGTTGCGGCGATCGTCACGGTGAGCGCGTTCATGCTGGGGCTCGCCGGCGGCAGCGCCCTCATGGCCGGCCCCGCCGCGCGCTTTGTGCGGCCTCTGCGGGTACTCGCGCTGCTGGAAGGCGCGATCGCTTTGTATGCGCTTGCGCTGCCGTGGGGCGTGCACCTCACCACCCCGCTCATCGATGCGCTCGCCGGCTATCTGTCGACGCCCCGCTGGCACGCGCTCACGACGCTGGCCGCGCTGCTGCTCCTGACGCCGCCGGCCGCCGCGATGGGCGCGGGATTCCCGTTGCTGATCGAAGGCTGGAGGCGGTACCAGCGCCATATCGGCACCGCCTACGGCAGCAACACGCTCGGGGCCGCAGCCGGCGCGCTGTTGCCGCTGCTGCTGCTGCCCAGCCTGGGTTGGACCCATGCGATACGTGCGGTGGCGCTCCTGGGGCTGATGGTCGCCGCGGGCCTATTCGCGCTGGATTGGCAAGGGCAAGAGCAAGGGCGGGGCGGTGCGCAACCCGCGAGCCCGGCGAACGAACCCAAGCCGTCCGCGCTGCTGCTCCTGAACTACGGCATGATCGGCGCCGCGAGCCTGCTTCTGGAAATGGCGTGGCTGCGGCTGTTCAGCCTGGCGATGCTGCGCACCGAATATGTGCTGGCGCTGATCCTCGCGGTGATGTTGTTGGGCATGGGGCTCGGCAGCCTGATCGTCTCGAGGCGCTCAGGCTGCCGATTGATGGGGGCGTTGCCCTGGTTCGCCTCGGGTTGCGCCATCGCCAGTCTGTGGCTGCTGCCCACATTTTCTGGCTGGATTGAGCGAACGAACTTCAATTCGCTGGGGGGTGCGCTGCTCGGCCAGGGACTGTTGCTCGCGGCACTGACGCTGCCCGCGACGCTTTCTCTCGGGGCCTGGCTGCCGACGTTGACCGGAAAATTTCGCGTGAACGGCACCTGGCTGTATGCCTCGAATGCGCTCGGAGCGGCGCTCGGGGGGCTCTCCTACGCCGTATTGATTCCACGCATCGGCAGTGCCGGCGCCCTGGCGCTGGCGGCAGTGCTCCTGCTGCTGCCGGGACTGATCCTCGGGCGTTCCCGCCGCGCGTGGTTGGGCGCGCCGCTGATCCTCGCCGCCGCCTGGCACGTTGCCGTCCTGCCGCCGGTCAAGGATTTGCTGCCGCAGGCCATGGCGCGCAGTCGGGACCTCTATCGCTATGAAGATGCGATCGCGATCACCCAGGTGGTCGAGCAGAACGATGGGCAGCGCGTTTTGTTGACGGATCTGCGCCGGTGGGATGCCTCGACCGAGCCAACGGCTGTTTTTGTGCAAGCCAATCAGGCACGCCTGCCGCTGCTGCTGCATGCGAGACCGCGTACGGTGCTGTTTCTCGGCATCGGCACCGGCATTTCACTCGCCGGCTCGCTGCCGTTTCCCGACCTCAAGCGCAGCGCCGTGGAGTTATCCGAAGGCAGCATCGAGGCGGCCCGGCGCTGGTTCGTGGCGAGCAATCAAGGGGTCCTACAGGAGACTCTCGTCCACCAGGATGACGCTCGCCACTTCCTGTGCGCTACGCCCGAAACCTATGATGTGATCGTCGGCGACTTGTTTCACCCCGATCTCGCGGGCGTCGGTTCCCTATTGTCCGTGGAGCAGTTCCAGCGGGTGCGAACGCGGCTCGCTGAAGAGGGGCTGTTCGTACAATGGCTGGCGCTCAACCAATTCGATCGAGAGACACTCGCTATCGTGCTGCGCAGCTTTCGGCAAGTGTATCCGGAGGGGCAGCTGTTTCTCGACGGCATGCATCTGGCATTGGTGGGGCCGAGAGACCATTGGCAGGGCGCTGCGGCATTGAACGCCCACCTTGACCGGTTAACGGCCGAACAGCGTGGGCAGATTACTGCGTCGGAAGGCGTATACGAATGGCTGGGACGCTATTGGGGGCCGATACCGCCGAGTGCAGGGCCGACCCAGCATGAATGGGCGCCGGTCATCGAATTTCTGCTGCCGCGCCTGCATTTTGGCCGCGGCGCTGACGTGGCGCCGCTGTTGCAGTCTCTGTTGGCGCGGCGGCCCACGATCGAACAAGCAGCCGGGCTGCTGAGCGTTCCAGCGTCGCAGCAAGAGGAATTCAAACGGGCGTACATCGGCACCGAACTTCGCGTGCGAAGCGAGCTGGCAAGCTGGCAGGGCTCGACGCTCGAGGCCGATCATCTGCTCGGACTCGCTTACGAGGCCGACCCGCATGACCGCTGGATTGACTATGCAGTGTCCGACCGGTTGCTGGCGAACCTCGATACGGCAGCGGCGCGCGGCCTGCGCCGTGAGGAGTTGCTGCAAAAGATACTGATAATCAATCCGTGGTCGGTGGATGCTTGGCGGGCGCTGTGGAGCCTGCAGCGTTCGCAGGGCGACCCGGCCGCCGCCGCGAGCCGTGCCCGCATTCTGGAGTTGAGTCCGCTGGACCGCGCCGCCCGCGCAGCGGCGAATTGACTGTGCCCGCTCCGTTGCATCGCTCGACGCCTTCGAGTAGAGTTCTTGCGGGGGCGGCATGGTGCTTAAATTCAAGCGTATCTAGAGGCTAAGCAAATGGAAAAGAAATCGATACAGTCTCGTGCATTCTGGACGATCATCATCGCCGGCTTTGTAACCGGCATGGGCAACGGCAGCGTGTTCGGCGCGGCCATGATGTGCTATTTGGGTCGCGGCGGTTTTGCCAATTGGGGCGGCTGGTTTCCGCTCGACTACGAACCGCAAACCTTCGACGGCTTCATGAATTGGTGCATGATCGTGTTTGGCTTGGCCTATATCGTGATCCTCGCGATAGCGTTGAAGCGCCACAATGTGCAGGAAAACCGAGATATCCACCCAAGCAAAGCCTGAGCCGGTTCGGGCAGCGCCGATCATCCACACCAACTGGAAGTACTCTCACTATGCTTACCACTATTGCGACTGTCTTTTGCTTGCTCCTGGCCTTTTCCAGCATGTTGTTGTCATGGTACATCTTGATGCCGCAGCCAAAGCATGATAAATCTTAAAGCACGCAAAAATTAAGGGCCGGAAATCCTACGGGGGGGCTGGATGAGCCCTCTATTTGTTGGCAATATACAACATAGGATAAGTAGTTTCACGGATATCCCGTGAAGGTTATATAGACTAGCTTCCGATGTGTTGTGGCGGTTGGGGTTGGGTGGCCGCTATCGTGATGCATCGTGCATCGCGCGCTAGTAACGAAGAAAATTAGAAAGGCTTAAGGGACCACATCTGATTGATTTCGCGTAGGGAAGAAATTGCTGATGCAGCCGGTTCACGCGAATTTATTTGTCGCGTTCAACCGCCGCGGTAAAGAACGTTACCTTTGAGGGAGTCGCAATGTTCAGAAACAAAATAGCCCGGTTTTGGCTCGCAATCTCGGTCCTGGTGAGTGCGGCGATCCTGTCGACGCCCAGTTATGCGCTTCCCTCGTTCGCCCGGCAAACGAACAAGGCGTGCTCGGCGTGCCATTTCGAAAACTTCCCGATGTTGAACGACTACGGCCGGGCCTTCAAGGCGGGTGGGTTCACGGAGGTCTACGCTCCTGAAGATGTTCGCAGGAACACCGACGCCGCGGAACTCTCGATCCCGCTGGTATTGAACGCGTCCTTCTTCGGCACCTTTGAGTACGACAGATACAGCGGCAACAGGGTCGATTCGACCGGCGCTCAGACCAATGCCGACTTTTCGGAGTGGACGGTCCCCCAAGAGGCATCGATTTTCATCAGCGGCCGCGTAGCGGAGTACGTGGGTTTTCACTCTGAAACCACCTTGAGGCCCAGCACGGCTTTGTCGGCTTTGAAATTGCCGTTCTCCTATCCGATCACCGATTCCATGCGGGTGCTGGTCGTGCCCTTTGGCGCCGACGGCCACGGACCGAGCTACGGCTTCGAGGTGCTGAACACGGGTGCCAGCGACATTCACCTCAACTTCGAGCACGCGGGTCAGACTTCGGCATATTCGTACTTTGGCATTGATGGTACGGGCGCAAGCGGCGCCGTCGCAGTGCTGTGGGATCCGAGGTTTTACGTGAGCGTCACCAAGTGGGCCCCGACGTACGGCGGACCCGCCGGCATCGGTTCGGAATATTCGGGCGGCTCAGGCATTCAAACGGGCAAGGGACCGAACGCGAATTACTTCCGCGGCGTGTATTTTGTGCCGATCCGGGGCTGGGATGCCGCAGTCGGTGTCCAGGTTTTCTCCGGATCGTCCGCGGTGGCGTACGATTCGGACAATGGAGGGGGCGCTATCCCTGGAACAAACGTTTTGTTTAATGGCGCCTACCAGCAGACCAAAGCCTGGATCGTCGATGCCCAGGTTCAGGGCCAGATCGCCAATCGTCAGCTGGGCGTGTATTTCACCCACGGCATAGCGCCGGCTTCTCCCAGCAATGCAGATCCGGTTACGTTGGCCAATGAAAACCTGTTCAACTATACGAACCGAGCTCTCGGTCTGGGTGTCAACTCGAAGACCGTCACGACCCTTACGGCCAGCTACAGCGTGATTCCGTACAAGCTCGATCTCCTCGCGGGCATTGAGATAGCGAACAACGGCTCGGACCGGACCATCACCGGAGTGTCGGCCAGCGACAACGCCTATACCCTGGGATTGGTGTATCTGTTCGCCCAGAACGTCAAGTTCCGGTTCGAGGGCACGAAGCTGCAGAACCCGGGTCAGCTTGACGGCATCTCGACGACCAACGGTCAGATTGCCACGGGCATCAAGCAGCAGTTGACGTTCAAGCTGATCTACGATCTGTAGCGGGTGCTTGGGAGGAGATGGCCACATGAACCGATTTGCAAGAGAAGACCAACAGGAGCAGACGATGTCCCACTGCCGCAAATTTACGATTCTGGGTGCGCTGGGCATGGTGGCCAGCGTTCTTCTGAGCGCTTCCGCCCTGGCTGATGATGCCGGTCCCCCGTATGCCGCTTGCGAAACCTGTCATGGCGCGGCCGGAGATGCCCCCATACCGGGCATGATGGCACCGAAATTGGCGGGGCTTGACGCCAGATACATCGCCAAACAGCTTCATGATTTCAAGTCCGGACGACGCACGTTCGACGCCATGAACACGCTGGCGCAAAGCCTCTCGGAAGCGGACATCCAGGCGGATGCCGAGTACTTCGCGGCGCAGATGCGTACGCCTGACGAAGTGACGGATAAGGTGCTGGCCGAACGGGGCGAAGCCATCGTCAAGCACGGCATCCTCGATCAGACGGTGCCGGCCTGCGCCAACTGCCACAACGATGGGGCAACCGGAACTTTCCGTTATCCGCGTCTGGCGGGACAGAAGCCCGACTATGTGATCAATCAGTTGACGCACTTCAAGAGCGGCGAGCGCCATAACGATTTCGGCTACATGTCGCGCGTGGCGATGCGCCTGACCGACGACGAGATCAAGGCCGTGGCCGAGTACATCAGCGGTCTACCGTTCGTCCACGAGTTCGTCCCGGGATTACAACCCGGCGTCCCCCACCCGGCGGCCCCGCTTTTCTGATCTGATACAAGCCTCTGATGACAAGCCGCGTTGAGGCATACCCAACGCGGCTTTTTCATTGCCGCCGGGAGAACCCTCACGAAAGCCGGTATTTCATGCGCAATAATCTGATGCGATCTAGCCGTGACCGTCAAGCCGATCGGCGAAGCTCATGAGGTCTCCCTGCATTCGGCCAACGGTGAAGACGCGACCCGGCACGGCAACGAGCGGCAGATACTGCTGACGCGGGTCCGATACTTTCGGCGCGCCGCGCCTATCGCCGCGCCTCTTACGGTCGCCGTAGGCTATTTCTCCAACTTGACTTCAAGCTCCGTGGTCTCGCCGCGCCGTATGGAGACTTTCTGGGTGGCGGTCTTATAACCATCCAGCTTGAAGTGGAATACGGTCACGCCGGGATCGAGCTCCAGCTTGAGCGGCGAGGTTCCATAATAAACGTCATCTCCATAGACCTTCGCTTTGGACGGAACCGTGGTCACGGAGAATATCCCCTTAGTGCTCTGTACCGCGACGCTTGCCGCGACGGCCGGTGTGGCAGCGGGAGCTGCAGGCGGCGCAGTGACTGCGGCCGGTGGCGCCGCCGGAGCCGCGGCTGGCGCCGCGATTGCCGGTGTGGCAGCCGCAGCAGCGGGTACCGCGGCCATTGCCGGCGTTGCGGCCGGAGGAGCCGGAGTCTTCGGGGCCTCATGCGGCGTCGCGGACTGCACCGTCGTCACCCCAATGATGTGCGGTGGCTCCACCAGGTCCTTGCGTGCGACGAGCGCGATCGTCTGAGGATAGATCTTGAGCAGATTGTCGCTGACATTGGCGCTGGCCTTGACCGCCCAGTTGCTCAGGCCCCTGTTGAAATACCGGACGATCGAATTGCCGGTGTCGCCGGAAACGCCGGCAAAACGGCTGGATTTTTCCTCCACGCTGCCCGCCCACAGGACCTCCCCGCTCTTGGCATCGCGCAGGGTCATGTCGACGGTGATGTTGAGGTCATCCTGGGCCACGATATTGAGTTGGAAATTCTTCGCCACGGAATTGACTTCAAAGTCGTGCGGTTCATGCGGATCGCTGACAGTCCGAAACCCGTCGGCCGCCAATTGGCTTTTGAGCGCGGTGAACACGACGGAGGAAACATTCTGATCGAGCACCAGCGTGCCGTTGGTGCTGGCCATGAACATGACGGTGGAGCCGATCTCGCCAACCTTGTGTGACGACGCGTCCGGCCGCCCGTCCGAAACCTCGCCGATGAGCAGCACGACCGGCTGGCCGTTGCGCTGAAGCAAGGACTTGCTGTAATTGGGGTGCGACTCGAGAGTAAGGTGTCCGTTCCACTCGGCGAACGGATTCGGAACCGAGCTGTGCGCCGCACACGCCGACAATGCCAGAGTGGCCACGGCGCCGATTCCGAAACCCCATTTTGCAGCGGCCATATTCTGTCTTCCGGTCAGAGTGATTTTGGGCAGGCCTGCACAATTTTTATCGCCCGCATAAGGCCGCTTTGGGGGTTTGGAGCATATCCAGTTCATGCTACACATAGGCTGTAGCCAGTGCAATCATGCTGTCGGGGGCGCATGCAAGAGAGTTGGCGGGGCAGTGATGTGCGTGATTCACGGATCGGTCTGGGTACCGACTAAGGACCTAAAGACCAGCGCGGCGCGGCTCCGTCTACCGAATCAGATCGCGGTAGGCGTGCCAGGTCGCGTGACCCAGCAGCGGGCTGACGATCAGCAGACCGCAGAGGAACGGCGCGTAGCCGATGACGGTCAGCGCCAGAATCAGCGCGCTCCACAGGATCATGGCGGGAATGTTGGTGAACACCGCCTTCACACTGGCGAGCATCGCCTGTCCGGCGGTCGCGTGCTGATCGATGATGAGCGGAACGGTGACCACGGACAGCATGAACACAAAGCCGGCGAGTGCGCCTCCAACGGCGACGTAGGCCTCCACCTGCGAGCGGTTCATCGAATCGACAAAGCCGCGATACAAAGTCTCCTGCATATCGGGCGCGTCAATATGAAACACGGTATTGAGCATCACCGCCGAAGCGGCGAACCAGACGATGGAGCACAGAGCCAGGATGGCACCGAACCAAAACAACGCGGTGTAATTGCGAGAGAAGCCATCCAACGAGTCGTCGAAACTTGCCGATTGACCCGACGAATAGCGCCTCGACATTTCGGCGAAGCCCGCCGATATCACCGGCGCCACCAGCAGGAATCCGGAAATCGCCGCGGCAAAGTAATACGGATGGGTTCCTAAAAAGATCAGCAGCGTCCAACCGAAAGCGACGGTCAGTGCGCCGTAGCCTAGGCTGGCACCCCAATTGCGGCGCATGTCCAGCCATGCCAGGCGCAACCAGGTCAGGGGCCTGCCGATCGAAACTCGTGAGGCACCGAGACGCATATTTCGAGCTTCACCGGATGCGAGCGTGGCGTTCATGGCACTCCTCTGATTCTTGTCATCCGCTGATCCCCGACAAGTAAAGTCTACTCCACATCCGTCCGCAAGCCCTTGGTTTTGCTGCCCCCCCGGGCCCGGGGCGGTGGGGTCCGAGGCCCTTCCTATGTGCCGCCCTGTCCCTATAAAGCCTCGGAAAGTACGGATAGGGACATGGGCGCAAGGGCCTTAGTATTTTTTAATCTATAACAAGCAAGGGGATTACCATGCGACTGCGTCTGCTCTGCACATTGATTCTGTCTGCACTCGGCGTCATGGCGTTAAATTCCGCCCGCGCCGATGACGGCCCTTGGGAGGTTCGCCTGCGGGCGGCGTACTTGGATCCGGCGAACAATTCCAATTCCATTGACGACCTGGTGCCGGCGAATGCTGTTCACATCAATGAAAAGTGGATGCCGGATCTGAATTTCGAATACTTCTTCACGCCCAATTGGTCGGCGGAATTGGTGCTCACCTATCCTGTGACGATGCACGTGACCGTCGGCGGCACGCCCATTGGTACGTTCAAGCTTTTGCCACCGACACTGACCGGAAAATACAATTTCCTTCCGAATAGCAATTTCCAACCGTATGTGGGCGCAGGTGTCAATTTCTCAATTATGTCGGACCAGAGCCTCGCCGTTCCCGGGGTGAGCGCGCTGAAGATCAATTCCACAGCCGTGGGATATGCGCTGCAGACGGGATTCGATTACAAGATTCGCGATCACTGGTATGCGAATATGGACGTCAAATGGATGGCGCTCGGTACCGATGTGTATTTGCCCGGCCAAATCAGGATCTCGACGCTGCACATCAATCCCTGGCTGTTCGGCGTCGGCTTTGGCTACCGGTTTGGCGGGCATTAGGCCGTGACCCGTCGCGCACCCGGGAGCTGCCTTTAACGGAGCTGCATCGGGCCGCGGCGGGGCAGTACTCCTAAAGCGCAACGAAACCGCCGAATGTGCTTGCGAATCGATCGCACGGGCGATAATTTCGCTATGATTATCATTATAATTTGAAAGTGCCCGCACAGAGCTGCATCTGAACAGTCGCCCATCGAGCCAGGCTGTCTCCGCCAAGCCCGGCGGCCGGAGAGCTGCATGGGACAGTACCCGTTCGATTTGGTTTGCACAGGGAGGGTGACGGTTTGGTGAAAATCAAATCATTGGCGGTATATCGAAGGATTTTGGACAGCATCGTCGCCATCCTGATCTTCATCATGCTGGTCACCTTGGTCGGAGCTGTGGTGGGCCTGATCTTCGACATCATGGGAGGCATCCGTATGGTGCGCGATGGCATCCCCACGCACACCCTTTCCCATGGACTGATCGACAGCGTGGCGCGCGACTTGGTGATCGATGTGTTGTCGGTCTTCGTCTTGATCGAGCTGTTTCGCACCTTCACGGATTATTTGGAATTTCATCGCATCCGTCTGCGGGTGTTGGCGGAGGTGGGCATTGCTTTCGTGCTGCGGGAGATTTTCATCGGCCTTTACAACCGCAACATCGAGTGGCCCGAAATATTGGCGCTCACCGCGCTGCTTGCGGTGCTATTCGCCGGACGTATTGCTTCCACGATATTCAATGTCAGGGGTGCGGAAGACGGCCGCAGCGGGGATGGCACGCCCTCCTGAGCCGAGCCCCGAAAATGCCATCAGCGCCGCTGCCGCCGAGCTCTTTTTTTCAGGAGAACCAGCGCAGAAAGGCCGCCGCCGCGAGGGCGGTGAGCGCGAGGGCGAGCTGCGCGGTCCAGGCGCGCTGCCGGCCCGGCCCCGACCAGCGGGCCTCGCGAGCCAGGTAGAGCGCAGCCACCGAGAATCCGGCGGCGGCGCACGCCATCTTGAGCACCAGCGCACCGATGGCGATGCCGTGGATGTCGGGAAAGCGTCCATAGCCTAAGTAGCTGATTGCACCAAAGCACACACCGCTAGCGGCTTGAGCCACCCAGCCGCCCAGCACCAAGGCCGCCAGCGCCCTTTGCGCCGTCTGCGGTTCGGCAAACTTCAGGCCGCGCCCGGCGGCGGCGCCGCCCGTGACCGAGACGGCGCCCAGATTGTGGACGACCTGGGTCAGCGCGTACCCGAGATCTTGCAGGTCCACGCCCGGGCCGTTTCAGCCGTGCCCGCCCGAAGCCGGTTTCAACCGGCCGTGACTTTGATGCACTTTTCCACGCCGATCGGGGTGTGACTCTTGTCGACGACCTTGATGCAAATCGAGTGTGGGCCGGCCTTGAGCGCGTCCGTCGTTGTGGTGCCCTTCAGCTGGCGCAGGACCTTGGCCTCTCCGTTATCGACGTAGAGGTGAACGTGATCGCCTTTCGGTCCCGGTACGACCTCGTAGCTCACCGTGGTCGGCGCACTCGCGCTTACCTTGGCGCCATCCGCCGGCGAGGAGATCGTCACGGAGGCATCCTCGGCCAGCACGGCGCCGGACAGTCCGAGCGAGCAGATCAACAATAGAGGTTTGAACACAGTCATGGTGAACTCCTGGTCTGGTTTGAGCGGGTAAATATAACAGTTTCGACGCGCACTCGACTCCGGTTGCGACTTCGATTCGATCAGCGCTTAAACCCGGGCACGACGAAGTAGCAGGTCACGAGCCCGGCGATGACATTGAATATGGCGATTGCAATGGCCGATTTGATCAAGAAACCCTTCCAGTTGAAGTCTTGTTTGGGGGGCGCCGCGGGCTTGCGCTCGATATTCTTAAGCATACGCAAGCCTATCAAGAAACGGGGCCGGCCGCAGCGCGTCGTCACGGCCCGGCTAGGAACCCAAGATCGAGCCGAGGATAGGGTTCTTGTGCGTTACAGCATGCCGATCGCGCGTTGCAGGCGGTATTCCGCAATGAGCGCATCGAAACGTGCATCGTCGCGGTTGGTGATGGCAAGCACCCGAAGGGTTGATCAGCGCGCTTCGCACGTTATTATTTTTGCCGACACGAACTCGGATTGCCCGAGCGCCCGCTCGAGCTGCAGGCCATCGTGTTCGAAGCCCGCTGAGGGCGATCTCAGCGCACATTGCACCAGGAGCCGCTTGAAAAAAAATGGCCGCGACCAGAGCGAGCAGGCCGCGACGAACACGATTGCCGCGAGGTGCAGGGCGCGCAATTGCCATGCACGTACCCATGACCAACCCAGTGCGGCGCCCAGGTAGATCATTGGCAGGCCCGCGGTGATGAACAGCACCAGGATGAAATGAATCAGGAGAACGGCGTTCGCCAGCATGACAAGCCTTGAAATTTGCGTCGATTGCGCCTGGGCGGCCGGCAGCGGTGTTCATTCCAGAGCTAAAATGTGTCCCCGGCCGTCGGGACGCAACGCTTCCAAGAAGGGCAACATGGTATTTCTCTTCGTCGCCATAGTCACCATAGTGCTCAGTGGAGTTGTGCTGACGATCGCCACTGATACCGCCGGCCGGTCAGGGAGGTGGGGTATCAATTTGAATTCGGTGTGGGACATGGCGCGCGGTAAAGGGTTGCTGCGAAAAGTGACCTGCCCCACGTGCGGTCGAGAGCAGGCGCAGCGCAGGATGTCGTTGAAATTCACCGAGTTCCTTTGGGGTGGATGGACCTGCCCGGATTGCGGAGCAAGCATGGACCAGTGGGGAAAAGCGAAAACATAGGTACGCACACCTCGGATGCGTCGATGTCGCCTTGACCCTTGGTGAGCGGTCCACTGAAAATGCCGAACGAGGAGACTCCACCAGGAGAGCGCAGTGACTGAAGTGTTCATCGTTTTCCCCGTTCACTGCCCGGTCTGCAAACAAGAATGGACGTCCCGGCGCACCAAGGGTGAGATTCTGGACGCGCTCGACAACCACCAGCCGATTCGCGCCTATGCCGAGTGTCACGACTGGCACTGGGATTTGAACGAGAGCGAGTGTGCGGAGGTTTCCAAAAGGGCGCGCAGCGCAGGCTAGGGACGGACTGCCGGCAGCCCATGTGACATATCGCATCGCGGTCTGCGATATACGATGCATTCGCGAGAAAGTCACATTGCCGCGATACGAGGACCATACGAATATCGTGCAACCCGACGATGCGGAAATTAGGGGAGTGGCAGTGAGAACGGGAAGAGATCACTCGCCTTTGATCCGCGCGTCGGGACCGCCCAGGGCGCCGCCGTTGACATAACTTTTTTTGGCTTGCGACAGACGGCGTGATTTTGCAGCAGCGACGTTGCCACGACTCGAAGATCGCGCGAATATCGATCAAACATCATTCCTTGGGTGCGTCGAGCCAAAGGTGCCTAAATATGCAGCGTAGCGGAAGCAGTGCATCGGCCGGATCGTGGGAGGTGTCCATCCAGTTTCCTACGCAGCCCGGCATTGCGTGGCGCCGGCATATCTCGGCAATTGCCGCCTACATCGTCGTTAAATTACCGGGCCCGTACCCGCGATCCTCGCGCTGTGACAAAGACGCATCAGCGCATTGAATCCAGGCAGGTACCAAGCGGCAGTAAAGTCGCGGCCCGCGCGGGTCCGCCGGTCTTCCGACGGTGAGAGCTCGATGAGAGACACGCTCAAGATCGTTTTGACGAAGGTGCGCTTCGAGGATACATCGGCGATAAAGTCGCTCCTATTGCCGATCCAGGACAACGGCGATCTGGCCAAGCTGTTAAGCGCGCGTCAATCGGGCTTTTCCCACGCCTACGAGGAAGGCGCTCGCATGGGCCGTTTCGTCGCCAGCAACGGCGCCACCTTGATGAGTTTCAGTATTGCGGGTATCACGCGTCAGGAAGCGGCATTGATCGCCGGGGAGTGCGAGCGTATCGCGGTATGGAACATGTACGAGATTCGCAAGGCGGCGGATCGCGCACTCCGCGCCTCATGCGAGCCGCTGCAGTGATCGGCGCGCGAGAAAGGCGGCGGCTGTCGAGGAACGTCGGCGGGCGGCCGGCGACGTTTAAATAAGCCAGGCCGCGCCCGGGTTGCAGAATCGGCGGGAAAAGCGGAAAAATGCCGCCAAAAACGAGACCTCCGTTCGAGTCGGACCACTGCAGGTTGGGTGTATCGTCCACGCATGAACGCCCGGCCGTTATCTGCCTCGCGGGCCGCAGTCGGCAATTCTGTCGCACTGGTGCTGCCCGGTGGCGGGGCACACGCGGCGTATCAGGTGGGTGTGCTGCGTGCGATCGCCGACCTGCTACCTCATGCGCCCAACCCCTTTCCAATCATCGTCGGAACCTCGGCCGGCGCGGTGGCCGCCACGGTGCTGGCAACGGAGGCATTTCGTTGGCAGCGCGGTGTCGCGGCGTTGGAATCCGTGTGGGCAGGCTTTCACATCGATCAGGTGTTTCGCGCCGACGCGCTCAGCATGCTGCGCTCCGGAGTGCACTGGGGCCTCTCTCTGATGTCGGGCGGCTATGTAATGCAGCCGCCGCGCGCGTTATTTGACAATAATCCGCTGCGCGAATTGCTGGAGCGCAATATCAATTGGGAGCACCTGCAAAAGAGCATCCGCGAGGGTGCGCTGCGCGCACTGGCGTTGTGCGCAACGAGCTATAGCAGTGCCGATTCGGTGGCATTCTTCGATGGTGTCAGCAATCTGGGTGAGTGGAAGCGCCAGCAGCGCGTAGGCCGGCGCCAACCGCTGACGCTGGATCATTTGATGGCCAGCATGGGCATACCTTTCCTGTTTCCGCCGGTGAAGCTTGGGGGCGAACATTATGGCGACGGTGCGCAGCGCCAGTTATGGCCCCTGAGTCCTGCCATACACTTAGGCGCAGATCGCCTGCTGATCATCGGCGTGCGCGCCGAGCGCTACGCCGCCGGCGCGGCGCAGGTGCGCACCGCGGCTCCCACACCCGGGCAACTTTTCGGCTACATGCTCGATACTCTGTTCATGGATCAGATCTACGCCAACGTCGAGCACGTCGCACGATTGAACGATGTGGCGGACGTGGCGCCACAGGCGGTGCCGGACCTGCACAAGGTCGCCACGCTGATGATTGCACCCAGCAAGGATCTGACCGTCATCGCCACACGTCACATCCGCAGCATGCCGCGCACTCTGCGCGCCTTGATGCGCGTCATCGGTGCGCGCGGCGCGGCGGGTGCGCAGCTCGCGAGCTATCTGATGTTCGAAGCGAGCTTCACGCAGGAACTCATCGCACTCGGGCGCCGCGACGCCCTGGCACAGGGCGATGAGATCATGAAATTCTTGGGGGGCGAACAGCTCGACCAGACGATCAAGTTGCCGGCCCTGTTCTCCAAGGCGATGAGTTAGGCCGCTTACCGCCCGTGCATGCAATGCTATGGTGAAAATAGTATTTCCCTCCTGAATCGGGAGCAGGATTTGTGACCTTCGGTAAGTTATTATTGATTGCTGCATTGGGCGGAGCGGGCGGAATCCATCTTTGGCTTGTTTACCAGCGCTCAGTGATTGATCGCGAGTTGTTGGCGTCAGCGGATACCAATGGTTTTGTTTCCGTGGTGACGGACGCCGGTGCACGGGCCGATACGGCGGTCATATTGGCGCCACTGAACTGCCCATCGGCACAAGCAAAACGGGCGGTTGCGATGGCAACGCAACTTGAGCGGATGGGCATCCCCATCAGGAGGGCGAACAATTACTCAGTCAGCATCGTCAATCGTGATCAAATGCCTCTGTTGACGCGTACCAACGCCGTAATGGGCGGAGAGATTCCTATCGTGATCATCAACGGAATGGCGAAAGCCAATCCAACCGTGGATGAAGTGGCCTCTGAGTTTCGGCGCGGCAAGTAGAATCTAACGAGAGTCACCCGCCTCAACAGTCCGTGGGTGCAACGCATTGCGTTATCATCCGCCGCTCCAATACCATGCGGCCTCACACCCTAAAATACCCGGGGGCGCAGTGACCGATAAGTCCATTCCGCGGCATGCCCGTGTCGTCGTCGTCGGAGGCGGTGTCATCGGCACTTCCGTCGCCTATCACCTGGCATTGATGGGCTGGAAGGACATCGTTCTTCTGGAACGCGACCGCCTGACCTCGGGCACCACCTGGCACGCTGCTGGGTTGATGGTGACTTTCGGGTCGACCTCGGAAACCTCCACCGAGATACGCAAATACACGCGCGATTTGTACAGCCGCCTCGAGGCGGAAACTGGTCAGGCCACGGGTTTCGCACCGATCGGATTCATCGAAGTGGCCGCGGACCAGGGCCGGCTGGAGGAGTATCGGCGCGTGGCGGCGTTCAACCGCTACTGCGGGGTCGACGTGCACGAACTCTCGCCGCGGGAGGTCAAGGACCTGTTTCCGTTGACGAGCACCGAAGGGATGGAGGCGGGCTTCTATGTCAGGGAAGACGGGCGCGTCAATCCGGTCGACGTCACGATGGCTTTGGGCAAGGGCGCCCGCCTGCGCGGCGTGCAGATCTTCGAAGGCGTGGCGGCGCTCGGGGTGCTGCACGAGCACGGCCGTGTCAGCGGCGTGCGCACGGCGCACGGTGATATCAAGACCGAGTATATCGTCAATTGCGCGGGCATGTGGGCGCGGCAGTTCGGCGCGCTCTCGGGCGTCAACATTCCCAACCAGGCGGCTGAGCATTACTACCTGATCACCGAAGCGATCAAGGACTTGCCGCAAAAAATGCCGGTGCTCGAAGATCCGGCTGCCTATGGCTATTACCGCGAGGAGGGCGGTGGCCTGATGGTCGGGCTGTTCGAGCCGGTGTGCGCGCCGTGGAAGATTGAAGGCATTCCTGCCGATTTCACTTTCGGGGAGTTGCCGCCGGACTGGGATCGCATGGCGCCCTTTCTGGAGCGCGCCATGTCGCGCGTCCCGATCACAACGCAGGTCGGCATCAAGAAATTCTTCTGCGGCCCCGAGAGCTTCACGCCGGATCTGCGGCCCATCGTCGGCGAGGCGCCCGAATTGCGCGGCTACTTCGTCGCCGCGGGCCTGAACTCGGTCGGCGTACTCACAGGCGGCGGCCTGGGCCGCGTCGTGGCCCATTGGCTCATCAACGGCACAGCGGATGTTGATGTCACGGGATTCAACATCGATCGCCTGCATACCTATCAGGCCAACCCCGAGTACCGGCGGGAGCGAACCATCGAATCGCTCGGCATGGTTTACAAATGCCACTACCCGACGATGTCGCCGCGGTCCGCGCGCGGCGCACGCAAGTCACCGTTTCACGAGCGGCTCGCGGCGGCCGGGGCTTATTTCAAAGAGGTCAGCGGCTGGGAAAGCCCCGATTGGTATGGAACGCCGGGCACCGAGCCGGACCCGGGTCCCTTGTCGTGGGGCAGGCCATCCTGGTTTTCCCGCTGGCAAGCGGAGCATCGGGCCGCCCGCGAGAACGTCATCCTCATGGACATGTCCTTCATGGGCAAGTTTCTGGTGCAGGGGCGCGATGCGGGACGTTGCCTGAACCGCATTAGCGGCAATGACGTCGACGGAGCGGGCGGCGTCATTACCTATACGCAGTGGCTGAACGGGCAGGGAAAGCTAGAAGCCGATCTGACGGTGACGAAGCTCAATGACGAAAGGTTTCTCCTCGTCGTCACTGATACCATGGTCAGGCATGCGGAAACCTGGATGAAGCGCAACATCCCTGAGGACGCACACGCATTCGTCACGGACGTGACTTCCGCCTACGGTCAGCTCAACGTGCAGGGTCCGCGGTCACGCGAGTTGCTGCAGATGATCACGACTCAGGATTTGTCCAACGAGGCTTTCCCATACCGCAGCGCGCGTGAAATCGACATCGGTTTTGCACGCGCACTGTGCGTACGCATCACCTATCTGGGCGAACTGGGTTACGAACTCTACGTTCCGTGCGAACAGGCGCTGCATGTTTATGATCGAGTGGTCGAGGCCGGCAAGCAGTTCGGCCTCGTGCATGCGGGTCTCAAGGCATTGGGCAGTCTGCGCATGGAAAAAGGCTATCGCGACTATGGGCATGACATCGACAACACCGACGATCCGCTGGAGACCGGATTGGGGTTCGCGCTGGCGCTGAGGAAGCCGGGTGGCTTCATCGGCATGGAAGCGGTCATTGCCAAGAAGGGTCGCGGGCCGCTGCGCCGGCGCCTAGCGCAGGTGTTGGTGAAAGACCCGGAACCGCTCATGTATCACGCCGAAGTGATATGGCGCGATGGCGTGTCGGTGGGTTATGTGCGGGCCGCCTCGTATGGACACACATTGGGCGGTGCCGTGGGCCTGGCGATGATCGAACCGAAGGTTGCGGTGGATGAGACCTATCTCAATTCGGGCCGGTGGGAAGTGGAGATCGCGGCAAGACGCTATCCGTGCGTCGTGTCCGTCACGCCGATGTACGATCCTTCGATGAAGCGAATCAAGGCGTAGGTGAGACCGCGCCGATCGGCGTAAAAGTCGTCGCGGAATGTTAAGAATCTTCGGGGTGACCGGATTGGAACCTGCGACTCCGGCGTCCCGAACGTAGTCAGAGGCGGCTCGGGCGAGGTAAGAGAGTGCGATACGTCGGCGAGCCGGAGCCAACCTGGACATAATTCTGGTTTTATGGGAATATGGGCATCATGAAAACGACTTTGGAGCTTCCGGATGGGCTGATGCGGCGCGTGAAAATTCGCGCCGTGCATCGAAACCAAAAGCTTAAGGATGCAATCGCGCAGCTGCTGGAGCTTGGCATGGCTGCATCTCCGGAAGCCGATAAGCCTCCGCGCGCGCCCAAACCGGTACGGCTAAAGGGCGGCCGTTTGGATATTGGAAGCATCGAAGCGGCAATTGCCGCCGGCCGCGAGTAGCGTGGTACTCGTAGACACCAACATTCTCGTCTATTTGATGATCGAGGGGGATCGGACGCCTGCGGCGCAGGAATTGTATGAGCGCGATGCTGACTGGCGCAGCGAAGCGTTTGTGATGGTGGAATTCTCGAACGTACTCGCCACATATGTGCGGAGCAAGGCGCTAACCTACGAGCGAGCAATAAAGCTCCTGGAAAAAGCGCTGGCACTCGTACCCATGCTGACTAATGTTATGCACGCGCAGGCGCTCGAGACGGCGGCGCAATTCGGCATATCCGCTTACGACGCCCGTTTCATCACCCTGGCCGCGCAAATGAGAGCCAAGCTCGTGACCGAAGACATCAAGCTCCAACTTGCCGTGCCCTCCTGGACGGTTTCACTCGCAGGCGCAGTTGCCTGTTGACATACGCGTCTATTTGCTTGGTAGAGGACTTCGCTTCAGGAAACTACTGGGGATCAAGAGTGTAAAAGCCCATTTACGCATCACTGGCCTCCTAAACGACATGTGTCGGAGTGGTAATTGCAACCCTTTCTATTCGGTCGAGGTGGACTTTACGAACCCCGCCGTGACACTAAAGGCAGCGGCACGTCATGGGCGCGATCTATTCGGCCTGTGCTGCCGTGACCGTGAGATCGATTCGCGGCGAACCCAGGATGGTCACGCCGAGATTCTTTACAGTCAGAGAAACGTCACGCGCTTCTTGCGGTGGGACGTTCAAGTAATCAAATGATCCCGTCTCGTCGTCCACGGTAACGCAGTCCCCACTCTTTTTTGCGGTCTTGTTCGCAACGTTCTTGCAATCGGCAATCAAAAGTCGGAAATCGGCCTTTTTTAGCGTTTCTTGCGTCGAATTATTAAAAAGCCGGACGGTCACACGACTAATCTGTCGGCCATAACCAGGAAAGTCAGTACGAATATCCCGTGCTTCAATGCTGGCTGGAGGAATCAGCTTTGGTGGCGCAAGCGCAGGAACGGCCAACCCTGGTTGGTAGATAGCTGATGGGGTCTGCTTGGTCGTTGATTCCTTAAGCACAACTAGCAGGACTACACCAACGATCACCACCCCACCAATGAGGAGAACCTTACGGAATCCTGGCACGGCGACGGCGAGCCAGAGAACGACAGCAGCGAAAATTATTCCTAGCAGTTTCACTGCGAATTCTTTATTGGACGCGGATCGTGCCGTGTATATGCACGGTCTGTGGCTGGCGCTCATTGACTGCCCGGATACGTGGGCCACGCCGCGAGATTGTTCGCTGCTTCATGTTGTGGTAAGCATAACGCGGGACCGCATCGAGTCCTGACTGATTCTCGGCGATCACGGTAGAAATTCGCTTATTCGCGAGAGCGAATTCGCCGCCCATGATGGGATTATGGGATCGAGGCGCGAGCAAATAGACACTTTGTTCGACGCACATGTGTAGATGCGGCGGCAGGTGTAGAAAGGCGGCAAGCCCGAGTGCAAAGCATGCGAAATCGATCCCATGGCAAGCGACGCACTTGCGCGGACCCAAGCGCTTGGATACGTATCCGCTGAACGCTGCCAAGTGATTGATTGTATTGGTCGGGGTGACAGGATTTGAACCTGCGACTCCTACGTCCCGAAGGTTCAATTTCAGGCGCTCGCCCTCATTCCTTATGCGTTGAAGTCAGCGCAGGGTCGCGCTCTGCCCAGGCGGCTACTTGCTCCGGAATTAATCAATGATTATTATGCAATCATTGATTAATCTGAGGAACGAATGGCCAGTATAACGATTCGGGAGATAGATGACCGCCTCAAGGCGCGATTGCGCGTGCAAGCGGCCCACAATGGACACTCGATGGAAGAAGAGGCGCGCGAGATTCTGCGCGCGGCGCTGTCTGCCGGACGTGCACGGACCGGAGCGCTAGTGGATTCCATTCGTGCTCGCATAGAGCCGTTCGGGGGCGTGGAATTGGAGATTGCGCCCCGCGAGGCCATACGTGAGCACGTGGGCTTGGATAAATGATCGTTATCGATACCAATGTGCTTTCTGAGGTGCTGCGCCCCGAACCTGAACCGGTGGTGCTGAATTGGATTGCGACCCAGCGGCGAGCGTCATTGTTCACCACTACCGTGACCCGCGGCGAAATCCTCTATGGCATTCGATTGCTCTCCGAAGGAAAGCGTCGGCGTGGGCTTTGGGATGCCGCCATGCAAATTTTTGACGAAGATTTTGCGGATCACGTCCTCAGTTTTGACGGCGAATCCGCAGATGCATACGCTGAGATCGCTGCCTCGCGAAGAATCTCAGGCAGGCCGATCAGCCAGTTCGACGCCATGATTGCCGCGATGGCGCGTTCGCGAGGAGCAAGTCTCGCTGCGCGCAACGTGCAAGACTTCGCCGATTGCGGCGTTGATGTCGTGAATCCGTGGACGGTATAGGCAGGCTGTCACCGAAGTTCGAGAGGTGCTTTCACTTAACCGGTCCTGAGCGCTGACCAAGTCTTGACCCGACACTATATGCCGCTGGCGAATGTAGTGCCTGAGACCAGAAGGGTGGCGGTGCCTAGGCATAGGGGACACATGACGGATACCTCAGCGAATCAGGGATAGCTGAACTTCGGCGACCAGCCGGCGGCGCCTTCGGGCAGCAAATCGAAGAAATGCCAGAGCGTGCAGAAATCATCGCCGGGGCTCCAGACGGCATCGGACACGCGTTGGATCGTGGCGCCGCGGCGCCTGAATACCGAGATGCCGGGGCGCCAGCGGCCACTTTCAAATACGTAGCCCATGTCGGCCGCAAAGGTTGTGCCCTGATGACTCACCATCGGAAACTTCCAGCCGCGTGAGGCCGCAAAAGCCAGTTGTACGTCGGGCGGGTCGGGACTGGAAACCACGAAGGCTGCGCGTGAAGTGACGTGCGAATGGATGCCGTTGTAGCCGTCGGCCCAGAGCGTGCAGGCCGGACAGGAACGGCCCATGTTGTGCACCACCATCAGATCCTCATGCTTTCCGAATAGCTCCGACAGGCGGACGGGCCCGGTGGAAGACGTGAACGTGTAGTCCGCGACGTCCTGGGGTTCGACCTCCGACTGTGTCTTGCGCATCTTCTGTCGGATATCGGCGATCTCGCGCCGGTAGCCGTTGATCAGTTCAATGCCCGTGGCGTATTTCATGAGGTTCTCCGGGGCTGCGCGAGGCGTCAGACGGCATAGAGATCGTGCAATCTGACCCAAGCCATGGGCTGCGGGAGTCCGGCCTCGTCGCGGCCCTTGGGGACGAGATCGAGCAGCTGATATGTGGCATTCATGGGATCAAGGCCGCGGCCATACGTCGAGTACGTGTGGAATAGCTGATTGTCTGCGTCTTTGAAGAACATACTGAAGCCGGGCAGGTCGGTCATCGATCCGGTGTAGGGCGCCTCGTTATACTGCGCCTTGCCGCTCTTGACCGCCTCAGACCGAAACGACACGTGGTAGTCGAAGTTGAACTCCGAGTCGCCGGAGGATACCCATTTGAACTGCCAGCCCATGCGCTTCGCAAAAGCCTGAAGTTTGGGATACGGCGCGCGTGAGATGGCAGCAAAGGCAACATCGCGTGCGGCGAGGTGTGGCAGCGTAGCGCTGAAATGATCGGCCCAAAACGAGCAGCTCTTGCAGCCCACTTCCCAGTCGGGTGCGAACATGAAGTGGTAAACGATCAGCTGACTGCGACCGGCAAACAGATCCGCGAGCGTCTCGCGACCGGCCCCGCCTTCGAATGTGTAGGAGGCCGTAACGCGCTCCCAGGGCAGATCGCGCCGGGCCTGGCTGAGCTCATCGCGCAGTTTCATGAACTCTTTTTCCCTGGAGAGCAGCGCGCGGCGAGCGAGGCTCCATTGATCGGACGGTACGATGGCGTGGGTGATCATGGGGTGCTCCTTACAGTAGGCGTCAGCGGGATTTGGTGGTAGATCGGCGTTTGCGGGCGTGCGGTTTCGCCGCATCGCGACGTGCATCGATCTCGGCGAGGGTGGAAGCCAGTACATTGAATTGCTGCTCCCAGTACTTCGTGTAGCGATTGAGCCAGACGGCGGCGTTCATCAGGGGCTCGGCGGTCAGGCTGCAGCGGCTGATGCGCCCGGTGCGCTCCTGCTGAATGAGTCCGGCTCTGACCAGCACCTGGATGTGGCGCGATACGCCTTGCAGCGAGATGTCGAAGTGCGCGGCAAGTTCAGAGACGAGCAGCGCCTGACCGTCGAGGTGTTCAAGAATCACACGACGCGTGGCATCGCTTAATGCCTGGAAGATCACATCGAGTCTCGCCTGGTCGGCCTCCGGGTCGGATCCGTTGGCGGCGACGAGTCTTAGGGCTGAAGTCCGGGGAGCCATGATAAAATATTATCACCCGATGGGGTGACTATCAACAATATTGGTGATAGATGTCGGCGGCGCGGTCTACCGGCAGATCGACGGCAACGTCTACCGAAACTCTACCGGCAGCATGACCACGACGAGATAACGCCGCAATTTCCGTGCAGGAAATCGCTTCAGCGCCGACTATCACCAGAAGTCCTCGGGTAAGAAATCGCAAGGGTCGCTGGGCAAGTCCGTTGACGACGCACTCCAAGGCGCTACTTTCCCTTGCTTCTTCGTTCGTCCGCATGTGTCCAAGGAAAGCCGCGACGCTGAGCGATTTTTCGAATCTAAAACAGGAACCGTTTTTGGAACCGTGAGGCTCTATGACCTGGAACCGTAAGCAAGTGACGGTGTATAAACTCTATTGAAATCAATGGTCGGGGTGACAGGATTTGAACCTGCGACTCCTACGTCCCGAATGCCTATTTTGGATTTCGCTAACTTCTTGAGAGAACTCAAGAATGCGCATAAGTCGGTGAATCTAATAAAATTAATCTACGCCTGACTTCGCCTGAATACCCGGGAGAACGCCTGAGTTTCCTCCCTCTTGTGTCCCCAGTGTGTCCCCAACATGATCCGGCAAGAGAACCGGCATGCGCACCAAGATCACCAAAGCTCTCGTTATCTCCACCGAGCCCGGACGGTCCGATGTCACCATTGCGGACACCACGATGGTCGGATTTGAATTGAGAATTCGACCCTCCGGGGTAAAGGTCTGGGGTTACCGTTATTGCAATGCGCAAGGCGGTCAGCGACGAATTGTTCTCGGGAGATTTCCGGGGCTGACCGTCGACGAAGCGCGTTTCTGCCGGTCGCGAACGGCCGGTACCGGGCGGCCTATCAACCTGCTGAGAGCCTTGACCGAGGACTTCTGGTGATAGTCGGCGCTGAAGCGTTTTCCTGCACGGAAATCGCGTAGTTACGTGGCCGTGATCAGTCGACCGGTAGACAAAGAAGTGGCGCCGGTACACCAAAGCGTCTGGTGTACCGGCGCGCGTACTCCGCCCTCAGTTCGCCGCCGTTTTCACCCCCCTGGCAGCCTTCTCGATCAGGGCGGCTACTGCGGCGGGTTGGGAAACATACACCGCGTGACTGCCCTTGACCTCGACCACCGTTGACCCCGCCCGCTTCGACATCGCGCGCTGCGCCTCAGGCGGAATCATCTTGTCTTCCGTCGACACGAGGTACCAGCTGGGCTTTGTCCTCCAAGCGGGCGTGCTTACCGCGCCACCGAGTGCGGCCACGCCCCACGGCACCTGCGAGTTCGCCATAAACTCCGCCTTCGTCTTCTCGACATCTCCGGCGAAGCTCGCAGCAAACTTCGCCTTGTCGAGGAACAGGAACCCGTCCTGAGGCGGCAGGATCGGCGGTACCGGAGCACCCGGCACCGGATTCGAAATCAGGGTGTTCACTGATTCGCCGGCGTCAGGAGCGAATGCGGCGATATACACGAGCCCGGCAACCTTCGGGTCATTGCCGGCCTCAGAGATCACGACGCCGCCGTAGGAGTGACCGACGAGAACGACGGGCTTGGTCTGGTCATGAATGACCTTGCGAGTTGCCACCACGTCATCGGCGAGGCTGACAGTCGCATTCTGGACGATGCTTACGTTGTATCCATCTTTCTTCAGAATCTTGTACACGTCCTCCCAGCCGGAACCATCAACGAATCCGCCGTGGACTAACACGATCGCCGCAAGGGCGCTTCCCGCTACAGTTTCCATGTCGATTTCCTTATTGATGTGAATGTGCAACTTAGTCGCTCGCCAGGGTTTCTGTATTCGCTCTGGCATGATTCATTTGTACGGCGAACCATTCAAAACAACAAGTGCCGAATACTTAGCAACTCGTGATATTCTCTCACTAATGGAATTCAGCTCCCGCCAACTCCGAGCGTTTCACCTGGTCGCAGAGCACCGGAGCTTCGCGCGCGCCGCCGAGCGGATGTACCTGACGCCCTCAGGCGTGAGCGTGCTGATTCGGGAACTGGAGCGCCAACTGGGGTTTCGGCTTTTCGATCGAACGACGCGACGGGTCACATTGACCGGCTACGGAAGCGATCTCCTCGCGGTATCTCATCCCACCCTGAAAACGTTCGATACGGCTATGTCTCGCGTTGTGCAAGCGACTAAAGGAAGAACCCGATCGATCTCCGTGGGCACTACTCCTTGGATGGCCGCTCATGTTCTGCCGCCCGCAATCAAAGCGTTTCGCCAGCACCGCCCGGATTTGCGCATCCAGCTCTTCGACGGCACGCTGGGCGCTATTGCGCGGCGAGTCGTCGCGGGCAAACTGGATTTGGGGCTGGGAATTTTTGGCAGAATGCCCGACATACGAGGCGTTCCATTTTTTCGTTTTTCGCTAATGGTGCTCCGCGCGGACAAGAATGCCGATTTCAACCGGGTATCGACCAAATGGTCCGCACTGAACGGGGAATCGCTTGTTTCTCTGACAACGAACTATCCTTTTCAGGAACTCATTGACACGCAACTCGCCAAGAGCGGCATTTCCTATAAGCGCGCGCAAACCGTCAACCAGCTGGATACTCAGATCGGCCTCGTTGAGGCGGGTGAGGGAATTGCGATTGTTCCCTCTTTCGGCCTGCCGGCGTGCCGCAGTCGACAGGTGACGATGAGCGAGCTCGTCGAGCCCGTCGTCACACTAGAGTTCCACCAGATTAGTCACCGAGGGAGGAAGCTGCCGGAAGAGGCTTCAGAATTCAGCGCCTTTCTGAAGAAATACATTGCCACGTGGGCAGGCGAAGCCGGGATTCTCTGAGTTTCCCTCCGACCGTAAGGGTCTTCCGCGTTCGCCTCTACCGATTTTCTACCGACCCAAGTGCTCGCGACTACAAGCGACTGTTTATACTCGCTTTGCGCGGATGAGAGTGGTGGTGTGTAAACTGGCGTCCAAATTTGACCAGAATGTCAGGCCGCTGCGGCAATTCGATCAATATGTTGCAGCGCCGGTCGGCGCCCAATCGCGGCGCCTGTTTACATCCCAGCAGGCCTTCCAAGAGCAGCAGCCACCAGTACTCGTGATCTTTCGAGCCGGAAACCGCCGTCCACACCGTGAGGATCCCGTCCGCCATGCAATAGGCGCCGAACAGCAGTACCAGCGAAGCAAGGGATATTCCGGGCCACACGAATGTCAGAACCCCGAATGTGATGGCTGCCACGGCGCGCAGCAGCATGACCCACCAGCTCCGTGACAGAATGGAAGCGAGATGTGCGATGATGCCGTTCATAATTCACCCCCGATGTTGCGAGTTGTGCAATTCTGACGCCGGCGTGCAATGTTGCCAGACGGTGACGACCGGCCACATACGTATTGTTACGGGCAATAGCTTCATTTCCGGGATCGAGAAACACTCAGCGGCGCACTACCGGGTTACCTCATTCTTGCCGCAGTCTTCGCGCCGGTACGGTAGAAATGCAGTTTTGCCGGCAGCGTTACTAGGTTACTGGAGCACCTCCTCAGTCTGCTCGCGACCGCGACGGAGTGCTTCAGAATGCTGCGAAGCACTACGCAGGTCGCGCCACATCAGCCAGGTGAGATTCGGCGTCGGGTCCCGCGTGTTGCGCACCTCCTGCCAGGACACGCAGATTTCGATCGCCTCTCGGAGAGAATTCACGGTCGGTTCGGTATTGCTGGCGCCGTTGCCCGACTCGGATAGAGCTGTGACTCCCGGACAAAAAACCCTCAATACGTAGGCGCGAGGCAGTAGCTCGCGAATTTGCTTACTGAGCGAATCGGCGCGGTCGCGTTCTACGCTGGGGAAAGCGCTCAGCAGATAGACGATGGAAACGCCATCCGGGTCTGCGCCGGGCGGTAGCCCGACATTGATGTCTCCGGGAGAGAAATGCCGAGCATCTATGGCCTGGGTCCCCAACATCCGCACCAGCAATTCGGCCGCAAGATCATCGGCGGATGACCCCAGTCCCAAGCAGATCACGACGGATCCGGGAGTCACGCCGAGTGGCCCTTGCCATCTCCCGCTCGATCGCTCGCGCTCCTGACGTAACCAGCGTGCGGCACTAACGTCCTGAAGTACCGAGCCTCGATGTCGCCGTCGCGGAAGTTTGAGGCTGTCGCTGCCGACGGCTGTAAGGACATCGACGATCACACGGCGGATCTTCATCTGCTGATTCTCGGCGATCGCACCTGGTTCGGCGTCGAGCTGTGCAAGGTGAAGTGCTGGAAGCAGGACGCGGTCGCAATACATCGCAAGAGAATCCCGTTTCAGGAATGCTCGCGCATTAGCAATGATTTCCTGGGGGTCTCCGGACAGCGCGCGTTGGTAGAACTTCTGGGGGAGCGTCAGCGGCTGGACATCACCCAACAGGAGTTCCAGGATATTGAGCGCCTTCACGTGACGTCCGGCGACGAGCAGGCACAAGGTCAGGGGAGTGGACAAGATCAGACCAACGGGACCCCAGAGTGAGCTCCAGAAAATCGCGGCAACCACTACCGAGAGCGGCGATAGCCCGGTTGTATGACCATAAAGATGTGGTTCCAGCAATTGCGCCGCGACAATGTCGAGGAGGATGAAGACACCAAGTGTGCTCAGCGCCAGCGACCATCCCGGATCGACGGCAAAGGCAAGCGCAGTTGCAAAAAGGGCTGCAATTCCCACACCCACATAAGGTACAAAACGCATTACTCCAGCTAGCGTGCCGCAGAGAATTGCCTGCGGCACATGCAGGACACTCAAGACCACCGTAATTATTACCGCGAAGGCCAGATTGACCGCCAACTGCGAGACGAAGAACCTTGAGAGGCGCTCACCTGCGTCATTGAGCGCCGCAGTCGTCGAGCGGATATCGGTTGTGCCCGCGATTTGGATGATGCGGTCGCGCAGGGATTCACGCTCGAGCAGCACGAAAATGAGGACGAGCAGCACGATACCCGTGGCTTGGAGCGGTTTCCAAGCGGAAGTCAGGAGCTTCCCCATGAGCTGGAGCGGCTGAGGCGGCGCTTCGCGCGAATCGAGCAGCACGGGGCCCGGTGGCTGTGCCGCCGCGGAGCGCTTGACCTCGCCATTGTGGTCGGCGGGGCTGTCTGACGAATCGTGGATCTCCATCAGGTGGCTCGATTCCTTCGTCAGGAGGCGCAGCCGTCCGACGGTCACTTCGTCGATGGTCCTGATCTTGTGTTGCACATTTGCTTGGTACTGAGGAAGGCTCTCGGCGATGCGCAGAATCTGTGTACCGAGCACCACTGCGACAGCCATGCACGAAAGCGTGAGCGCCAGAACCGCGAGAAGCACTGAACAGGTCTGACCGACTCGGATGCGCCGCAGCGCTCGAACCAGCGGCGCCACCAACAAGCTCAGCAGAATGGCGAGCGCGAGCGGTATTAGCACCGCCCGACCGAGATACAAAAGGGCGAGTACAAGTGCCACAGTCGTGATGCGGCCGCCGTTATGGCGCAGCCATACGGGTGCTTCCTCGACACTCACGCTAGTTACCCCTACGCCGATGTCTGTTGGGCTTGTTCATGCTGCGCCACGCTCAAACTCAAATGCAGTCTGTCGAGCCCAGTGCAGGGACAAAGTGTGGACGGGCCCTGGTTGCCAGGACGCCTGAATCCCGGCGCGCCAAGCTGTTCCGATGGCGGTGATATACGGGTGATCGTCCTTCCAGCGGCGCGCAAGAAGCTCCGCGACGCGTGCATGGTCGAGTTGTCCGCTGGTATCGGCGATACCTGTGTTCATACATCAACTCCTTTCAAATCGAGGTATCTCGAGGATGGTGCTGACAGTTTCAGAAACTCTGTTAGGCGTGCTCACGCAGGGCCTCACTCAATGCCCGACTGACGCAGCGTCGACCGCTCGAGCCGCTTTGGGCGCGAGCACGATCGAAACGGATGCGATGATGAAGACCGCGCCGATCACCAGCATCAGGCCGTTGGTGGCGAGCATCAGGCTCTGGCTCGTCACCAGGTTGTTGAGCATCTCGCGCGCGAACTGCCCGGTCGTCCCCGCGGGCAGCGTTGCGGCGACCTGGCCCGTGGGATCGACCACATTGGCCAATTCAGCGTGGGCAATGATGCTGCGGTTCTGCCAGGAGGTGGTCACAAGGGAGGTCGCAATGGCACCGGAGATCGTGCGCACGAAGTTCATGAGTCCGGCGGCGGACGCCGTCTCCTCTTCCTTGACCGACCCCATGGCGAGTCCCGTCAGGGGGACGTAGTACATTGGCATGCCGACTCCCATGAAGAAGAGCGGGATGCAGATCACCCAGTAGCTCATGTCGGAGGTGGCGCAGGCGCGCCAGAACGTATCCAGGCCGAGCCACAAGCAGCCGATGAAGATGAGCGCGCGCGGATCGACTCGGTTAGCGAGCTTGGCCGCGATCGGCGAGAAGACGACCGACAGGAGCCCCCCCCACGCGACCACGAGTCCCGCCCAGGTGGTGGTGTAGCCCATGTTGTACTGCAGCCATTGCGGCGTCAGCACGTTGAGACCGAAGAAGGCGCCGAACGCAAGCGTGAGCACCAACATGCAGGAACTGAATCCGCGATGGCGGAAGACGCGCAGATCGACGATCGGATTCTTCTCGGTCAATTCCCAGATCAGGAAGCTGATGAAGCCGATTACGGCTGTGATGGCGAGCACGCGGATCTCCATCGAGGAGAACCAGTCCTTGTCCTTGCCCTCATCCAGCATGATCTGCAGTGCTGCCACCCAAATGACGAGCAGCAGCATGCCAATCTTGTCGACTGGTTTGATGACCGCAGGATCCTGGTAGCGCTTCAGCAGGACCCACGCGATCAGCCCGAAGAGAAATGCCATGGGCACGTTGATCAAGAAAACCCACGGCCAGGAGTAGTTGTCGCACAGCCAACCACCGAGCACCGGCCCGACCACGGGCGCGAGCAGTGTCGTCATCGCCCAAAGTCCCATGGCCTGCATGGATTGCCCCTTGGGGAAGATGCGCAGCAGCAGCGTCTGAGACAGCGCGAGCAGCGGCCCCCCCGCCATACCCTGCAACACGCGCATGCCGAGCAGCATTCCGAGGGATGTGGACATGCCGCAGAGGAGCGAGAAGACCCCGAAGAGCACCACAGAGACGCAAAACAGCCGCACCGCACCAAAGCGCCCGGACAACCATCCAGTCAGCGGAACCGTGATGGCCTCCGCCACCGCGTAGGAGGTAATCACCCAAGTGCCCTGGCTGGAGCCTGCGCCGAGTGCGCCCGCGATATTCGGCACCGTGACGTTGGCAATGGTCATGTTGAGCACCGCGACAAAGTTCGCGAGTGCGAGCACGATGCCGCCCACCCACAGCATCCCGCCCTCAAGTGGCGACGGGTGCTTAGGGTCCATGGAAAGTTTGGACATGATGGGTCCCTTCAGGAGTTGCTGCAAAGATCGCTTATGAGTTGCTACCAGTTGCCGCGGGGGTCGATGCGAGTTGCTGCGAGTTGCTGCGCAGGTCGACCTTGGCATCCATTGACAGTCCGACTCGAAGCGGATGGGCCGCCAATTCATCGGGATTCAGGCGGATGCGAACGGGGAGCCGCTGCACCACCTTGATCCAGTTGCCGGTCGCGTTTTGCGCCGGGATCAGGGCGAAGGCCGCACCGGTGCCGCCCGAGAATCCCTCCACGACGCCGTGGAAGGCGACCTTCTGGCCATAGAGATCGGATACAAGCTCGACCTTCTGACCGGGGCGCACCATTTTCAGCTGGACTTCCTTGAAGTTGGCGTCCACGTACATCTCGCTCACCGGTACCACCGACACGAGCGGCGTGGAGGGTTGGACGCGCTCTCCGAGCTGGACCTGACGTCGGGCGATGACGCCGTCGATGGGTGAGCGAATCACGGTACGGCCGAGGTCAACCCGCGCTTTGTCGACACGCGCCTGCGCCAGCACCACCGCGGCGCGCGCGGCATCGAGGGCTGCCCGAGCATCGCTTGCGCCATACTTGACGCGGGTCAGCTCATCCCCCGAGACGGATCCGGACTCGACCAGGGCCTCGCGTCGTTTCAGGTCGATGGCGGAGCGCTCGACATCAGCCATTGCCGCCGTGACCTGCGCCCTGGCACGCGCGAGATCCGCCTCGGCCTGCCGCAGAGCCAGTTGGGTATCGGTATCATCGATCACAACCAGCACGTCGCCGCGCTTGACCTGCTGACTGTCGACCACATTCACCTGCGCTACCGGTCCGTCGATCTCTGCGGTCACCAGGGCGACCTCGGCGGCGGTATAGGCGTTGTCCGTCTTCACATAGCGGGATCCGACCTGTTTCCAGTAAACCCAATAGCCGGCTCCCGCAGTCGTTACGGTGAGTGCGAGCAGAGAGAACAGAATCGCCCGCTTGCGGCCGCTCTTGGCCTCCGAGTTCTTCGGCGTCGAAGCCGCCGAAATGGTTGAAGTGAAACCTTCGATTGGCTGGTCCATCGCAAACTCCTCGTGAGAGATCAAATTTGGGGGGATCCGGGCTGGGTGCCCGGGCTAACAGAAGAAAAACCGCCTCCAAGGGCGCGCACCAGGGCGACGTCAAGAATCAGGGCGCGCGTTTCCAATTCGGCCTCAGCGCGCTGGGCTGAGATCAGGTCATCTTCGGCAACCAGTACGTCGAGGTAGGTCGCAAGCGAACCTTGGTAGCGCTTGCTCACCATCTGATGCGCTTCCGCGGCCGCAGCCACCGCTGCGCGCGAGTCGGCAAGCTCCCCATCCAGGGACTTCCGGCTGGTCGCGGCGTCTGCCACTTCGCGCAAGGCGTTTGACAGCGTGGCGTTGTAGGTCGCGACAGCGCCGTCGTACTCGGCGCGGGCACCTCGCAATTGGCCCTGCAGCCGCTCCGTATTGAAAATGGGCAGCGAGACCGCCGGACCCATGCTGCCGACGCTGGAACCCGACTTGGTCAGATTTGCGATGCCTAGCGACTGGACGCCGACGAACGCCATCAGGTTCACACTCGGGTAGAAGCCCGCTTTCTGCTGATCAATACGCCGGGCGGCGGCTTCCGTTCGAGAGCGAGCCGCGACGATGTCAGGTCGGCGCCCGAGGAGTTCCAAGGACAGGTTCGTGGGCAAGCCTTGGGACCCGGCGAACCGGGCCGTCGGACGGGCGATCGCCAAACCCCGGTCCGGACCGGCACCCAAGAGCGCCGCGATGGCATTTCGTTGCAGGCCGATGCGCTCATCGATACCCAGCAGGTCCCCATCCGCGCTCGCCTGCCGCGCCTCGACTTGACGCACGCTGGCCAAGGTCTCGAGACCGAAATCGTGTCGCTGGCGGAACAAGGCCACTGTCTTCGTGCGCAGAGTCAGCGTCTCCGCTGCGTTGTCTCGCAGCGTGTATAGATGAACGAGGCCGGCGTACTCCGAAGCCACGGCAGTCGACAGGATCAGACGGGCCTGTGCTACCTCGACCTCAGCCGCTCGTTGCTCCGAGAGAGCGGCTGCGAGGGCCGCTCGGTTCTTGCCCCAGAAGTCCAGTTCCCAGGACAGATCCAGCGTCGCAAAACCGTAGTCGTTCCAGCCCTGTGGCAGGGCCCGACGCGGAATGAGGTAGTTATAACTCTGCTTTCCTTCGTTGAGCAGGGCATTGCCGGTCACCTCAGGCATACGCGTCGCGCCCACGCCTTGAACTACGGCCGCCGCAGCGCGCAGCCGTGCCTTGGCCATTTCTAGATCAGGGGAATCGTGAAGCGCTTCTTCGATGAGCGCACCAAGCTGAGGGTCCCCGTAAGCGCGCCACCATCCATCGACCGGCCACGCCACGGGGGGCGCAGAGAATGAGTTCGCGCTGCCAAGTTGGTCTACGCCTTTCAAGGCTGGGGGCGGATCCAGTCGGGGAAGCTGCGCGCAGCCTGCGGATGCGAGGAGGCTGACGGCGAGCAAAGCGCTGACGACGCTCTGAAGGCCAGTGGGAATCGAACTCTTCATCGCTTTCATCGGATATCCCTCATGTACGGTACTGTACGGTACAGTTTAGGCAACTTGATTTCTTTGTCAAGAAAAATGTACTGTACCGATCAGTTCCTTACAGAAAGCGACCTACACGTGAACAGAAGCGACATCAAGCGACAAGCCATCTTGGATACCGCCTACCGGTTGTTCCGCGCACAGGGGTTCGCCAAGACCTCAATTGCGGAGGTGACCGCTCAGGTCGGCGGTTCGAAGGCGACCATTTACAGTCACTTCCCCTCGAAGGAAGAACTATTCGTCGAATGCATGATGGCGGCCCTTGAGAACTACATGTCAGGCACTCTGAGGCACCTCGACGCATCCCGGGGCGATCCGGAGGACGCGCTTCGCAACTTTGGTGCGAGCGTCCTCAACTTCATTTGCTCTTCCGAACAGGTGGAGGTGCGTCGCTTGATGATCGCGGAGGCCGCGCGCTCCGGCACCGGCAAACTGTTCTTTGACAAGATCACTGCGTTGCGGTCACAAGTCTCTTCATTCCTGGCCACATGCATGGCATCGGGAATGCTCCGCCGGGACGACCCCGACCTTGCCGCCGATCATCTGGGTGCACTGCTAGAGGCTGAAATTCTTGAACCGTTGCTCCTGCACGTGCGAGAAGCAGCGCCAGATGAGAAGGAGACTGCGCTGGCGGCCCGACGCGCGGTAGCCGCCTTTCTCAGGGCCTACGCGCCAGCCGTCCCGCTAATAAAATCCGCTGCAGGGGCCGACGCCACGCTGTTTGCGAGCCAGTATTTGCGCTAAACTGAACCCAACGGTTCTGTTAATACACCCCCCATGAAGACCAAAACTGAATCAAAACGCCAGGCCATCATCAAAGCCGCCGCCGAAGTTTTTCGAGAAGTCGGGTTCGAGCGTGCTTCCATGTCGGACATCCGTGAGCGGATCGGCGGCTCCAAGGCGACGCTGTACAACTACTTCCCATCAAAGGAGAAGCTGTTTTTCGAGGTCATGCACCATGCCAAGGAAGCTGAACTAGAGGCGATCACGGGTGAACTGGACGCAGATGCAGATGACTTGAAGCGGGAATTGGTTCATTTCGGGCAGAGATTTATGACCGTGCTGTATTCAGCTGACGCGATCGCCGTGAGACGCTTGGCGATTGCCGAATCGCGGCACTCCGACATTGGGAAACTGTCATTCGAGCAAGCGACCGTTCCCATCGAGAAGCAGGTCGCTGATTTCATGAGAAAGGCAATGAAGCGCGGGACCCTTCGAACTGCCGATCCGAAGATCGCCGCCATTCACCTCCTGAGCTTGCTGGAATCAGAACTGCTGCAACGTGTTCTTCTAGGCGTGATCGATACTGTGAAGCCCGAGAGCCTCAGCGGCGCCGTACGGCGCGCGGTGGACGTATTCTTCTCTGGGTACAAGCGACGCTAGTTGGTACATTGATAATTCCCAATGCGGCGGCCACTTCACACGTTTGTTCAGGGACACCGTTTCCGGAATGCGACGGCCCTTATAACTGATCGTGGTCACGTCCAACGAGATGTGACGGTCCAAGGCAAACAAGCACTTAAGGCGACGTATCCTGCGGAAATATTAGACGATTCGTGCAATGATTTGAATTGATAATCAATGGCTTGCGAACGTTCGAGTGACGGCCTTCGAACCAGGTGGTCGGGAGTTCGAATCTCTCCGGGCGCGCCATAAAATCAGTACGTCTGATGGGCATCCATGGGGGTAGCGCGGTATTCATAATTGTTCTCTTGGTACATCACCAATCTCGTGCAGGAATTTCTATTTGGTGTTCGTATGATATTTACTTCCCGTATTCATTTCTATATATTTCGAACTATGAAACCCAAAGACGCTGTTTTGAGCCTCGCTGCCTTGGCCCAGGAATCCCGTCTGGCAATCTTCCGATTGCTTGTCAAGCGGGGTCCCGAGGGCTACACGCCGAGCGAGCTTGCGGAAAGGCTCGGTGTCCACTCACCGACTCTGTCGTTTCATCTGAAGGAACTCCAAAACGCCGATCTCATCGACGTCCGTCGCGAGGGGCGCTTTCTCTACTACCGTCCGAATTTTCCCACTATGAATCGACTGATCGGATTTCTCAGCGAGAACTGCTGTGTCTTGGCGGGCAAAGAGTGCGGGCCGGCCTGCGAGCCGGCGGCCGCCGAATCGACTTCACTTAAGAGGAAACGCGCATGAAGCGCTTTCACGTGAATGTGTCTGTGGGAGATATCACCGTGGGTATTCGCTTTTACTCGGCACTGTTCGGTGCGGAGCCCACGGTTCTAAAGACCGACTACGCCAAATGGATGCTCGAGGATCCACGCATCAATTTTGCAATCTCGCAGCGCGGTTTTCCCGTCGGGGTCAATCACTTGGGATTTCAGGTCGAATCCGCCGAAGAATTGGCAGCCATGCGCACCCAGCTTACAAGGGCGGACCAGGCCCTGGTGGAACAGACCGGCGCAGCCTGTTGCTACGCAAACTCGGATAAGTACTGGGTCACGGATCCCACCGGCATTGCGTGGGAGACGTTTCATACGCTCGACGCCATACCGATCTACGGCGACGATACCGACGTTACCCCAAAAGCGGGTGCCTGCTGCGTGCCGCTGGCAGCTACGGTAAACGAGCCGTGCTGCAAGCCTGAAGTCGCCGCCGCAGGCGAGACGTGTTGTGCAACCTAAAGGCGCCGTGCGATTCGCATTGGTGTCCGTTGAGGCAATGACCGAGGCTCACTGGCTGGAGGTAAGCGCCATCTACCAGGCCGGTATTGCCACGGGACACGCCACGTTTGAATCCTCGCCCCCAAACACCTGGGACGCATGGCGGCAGCATCATATCAATGAGCTGAGCTTGGTTGCCTTGGACGCAAGAACTGTTGTCGGGTGGGCATCGCTCGCACCGGCATCGGACCGCTGTGTGTATGCCGGCATCGCTGAGGTCAGCGTGTATGTGGCGCCCGAAGCACGGGGGCGCGGTGTCGGCAGAGAATTACTCGGAGCGTTAATCGAACGATCGGAGGCGAAGAATATTTGGACCCTGCAGGCCGGGATATTTCCGGACAATCTTGCCAGTGTGGCGCTTCACCAAGCCTTGGGGTTTGAAAAATTAGGACTTCGACGCCGGCTCGAAAGAATGCGACATGGACCGCTCGCCGGTCAGTGGCGGGACGTTTTGTCACTCGAACGACGCAGCTCACGAGTTGGCGTCGACTAACAAGCGCATTCTGTACAGGCGAGATTCACACTATGGTTGACAAGATCTACAACGTGCTCTTTCTGTGCACCGGTAATTCGGCACGTAGCATCCTTGCCGAATCCATCGTGAACAAATTAGGCAAGGGCAAGTTCCGCGGTTTCAGTGCCGGCAGTCACCCCAAGAGTCAACCGCATCCGTTCGCACTCACTCTGTTGCGGCATTTGGATTTTCCGACCGATGGCCTGCGTAGCAAAAGTTGGGATGAATTCGCGGCACCCAATGCGCCGCACCTCGACTTCGTATTCACAGTCTGCGACAACGCCGCCGGCGAGGTATGCCCGCACTGGCCGGGTCAGCCGATGACGGCCCACTGGGGAATCCCAGATCCTGCCGCTGTCGAAGGCACGGACGTGGAGAAAATGACGGCGTTTCGGCAGGCCTTCAAAGCAATGGAGACCCGGATCACACTGTTTCTGAGTCTCCCGATTGCGAGCATCGACCGAATGCGCCTGAAGGAGCGCATGGATGCCATCGGCAAGACGCCGCCCGAGCCGCCATCGGGATGAGCGCCTTCGAGCGCTACTTGACGATCTGGGTGTTTCTATGAGTGCCGTAACCAAAAAACTCTCGTTTCTGGACAGGTACCTGACCGTCTGGATCTTCGCCGCCATGATGCTCGGAGTGGGTCTTGGCTTTTGGGTGCCCGGCATCGAGGACTTCATCAACAGATTCCAGGTCGGAACGACCAATGTTCCCATTGCAGTGGGGCTGATTCTGATGATGTACCCGCCTTTCGCTAAGGTGCGTTACGAAGAATTGCCCGATGTATTTCGGGACAAGAAGGTGCTGGGACTCTCCCTTGTTCAGAACTGGATCGTTGGGCCGATACTGATGTTCGTGCTGGCGCTGATTTTTCTGCACGACAAACCGGAATACATGGTGGGTCTGATCATGATCGGTCTGGCCCGCTGTATTGCCATGGTGATTGTCTGGAACGAGCTCGCCAAGGGCTCCATTGAGTATGCCGCCGGTCTTGTTGCATTCAACGCCCTCTTTCAGGTTCTGTTTTTCAGTGTCTATGCGTGGCTGTTCATTACAGTGCTACCGCCGTTCTTCGGGCTGTCCGGCTCAGTTATCGATATCTCGATCAAACAGATTGCCGAGAGTGTGCTCATTTATCTTGGCATCCCCTGCATTGCCGGTGTACTGACTCGTGTGATCATGCTGCGGTTTGTCTCAAAAGATTGGTATCACACTCATTTTGTGCCTAAGATCGGACCAATCACGCTGATCGCGCTGCTCTTCACGATCATTGTAATGTTCAGCCTGAAGGGCAAGCTGATCGTCAGCATTCCGCTGGATGTGGTGCGCATTGCCATTCCGTTGCTGATCTACTTTGTCGTGATGTTTGTTTTTTCGTTCTTCATGAGCATGCGCATGGGGGCCAGTTACGAGAAGAGCGCTACCCTCTCTTTCACCGCAGCGAGCAACAACTTTGAACTGGCTATAGCCGTTGCGGTGGCAGTTTATGGCATCAATTCGGGTGCTGCTTTTGCGGCTGTCATCGGGCCGCTGGTCGAAGTGCCAGTTATGATCGGCCTCGTCAATGTCTCGCTTTGGTTTCGGAGGAAGTATTTCATTTCAACGTCAGCACAATTACCGAGCCGTGCCGCGTGATCTGCTGCGCGAGAAAGGCACCCCTGTGCAGAGTTTGGGCTTGCCGCCGCTCACTGGAGCGATAACCAGTTGATCGATTAGATGCTGGCTCGTCCCATTCGGATTAATCACCCAATTTTGGTGACGCGGTGGGGCGTCAAACTCTGCCAACCGTCCGGCGGTATTGGAGATGCGCCGATGAGAGTGGTGGTGAATCCGTACATGAGGACCTCATTGATTCGATTGTCTGGGTTCATGTTGAGCTGCCGGAGGCCGATAAG
>ODAK010000287.1_pt1 | contig 57509 bp, 52 predicted proteins | sample 1539591 | NCBI WGS metagenome assembly ODAK01 (sample SAMEA3539303, study PRJEB22396) | soil metagenome | biome: tundra; feature: field; material: soil | place: USA | collected 2010-05 | depth 0.15 m | reverse complement strand
GCCCGCTCCGGGAGCAGGCCGATACTGGCCGCGATGGTGTGCAGATGCTGGTTAGAGAACCGGTGCCCGTGGCCGCGGAGCCTGCTGGCCAGCGTCCGCTGGCTGAGCCGTTCACCGTTAGCGGCGGCAGTCCGGTAAATCGCGGTCGCCTCGCGCAGCAAGTCTTGGGGCGGCCTGCTGCTGTCCGCCGTCGAGTTCGTCCGTGGCGTCCTGTCGCCGTTGAATGCAGGTGCGGCGGACTGGTGCTGGACGGTGGTGCCGTTAAGCACGGTTCCGGCGTGAACCGACGATGGCTCCCCGCGGCCGCTGTGCCCGGCCGGGTCGTGCCACTGATCAGCCGCACTCATCCCGTCGGCTGCCAAGGCTGGCAGCCAGCTGGGGGCCAGCTCCGTGGCCTGCGCTGGCGCCGCGCTTGCTGCAATCGGCGAACTGTCCTGCAGGCGGGTCATCTTCAAGACCAGAAGCCCGACGGTCAGGCCCGCGAACGCGGCGATCGGGCTGGTGGCGGCGGTGAGCCGGTCAGCCAGGATGACCGGGTGGCCGGGCTGGGACTGGATGTGGCCGATGTTCCCGGCGATGCTGACCGACAGGCCGACCAGTGCAGTCGTCCAAGGCCAGATCCGCTGCCGCACCGGCCAGCCATCCAGGTAGGCGACGTACAGGGCGAGTTCCCCGACCGCTAGGAACACGTCGATCTCGGCAGGCCAGGACATCGCCTGCCGGCCGGTAAGCCGGTGGTGAACCGCCCAGTCATACAGCCCCGCATAGCTATGGGCCAGAGCGTTGGCGCTGGCCAGGATCGCGATCGCGCCGATCGCGTACAACGCCGCCTGCCGTGTGCGGGGATTCACGCTGACCCGGCCGTGACGGGGCTGCGGATCTTGGTGAGGGCATCCAGCGCTGTCTCATCGGCGGTTGGCAGGCTATGCAGGTATTTTTCGGTCGTGGCGATGCTCGCGTGACCAAGCCGGTCCTTGACGACCTGCAGGTCAGCTCCTCCGGCGAGAAGCCATGACGCGTGCGCATGTCTCAAATCATGAAACCTGACTTTGCTCAACCCGGCTGCCTTACAGGCGGGCGCCCACACCTGATGGCGGAACCAGTCAGCCGGGATATGCCCGTCGGTGTCCCTGGCGCGCGGCGTGCGGGGGCTGTCCCTGCCGCCGGACCGGCGGCTGGCACGATAGTCGGCGTACGCGCCGCGGCAGTGCTCGCACCGGCATCTCGCCGCGTTGTAGGCGGTGAGGGTTCCGTGCCGGTACTGGCGTCCTTTCTCGTTCGGTTCCGTCATTCCCGGCACCGGCACCGTATCCGTGTCGTGGCGCCTGGTCCTGCGTTGTGCCGGTGGCCGGTACGTGAAGATCAGGTCGTCGCTGCCGAGGCTCTTCGCGGTGACGTGGGGCTGGATCTTGGCGGTGATCTGGCCGCTGAGCTTGAACCGCCGGTATTCCTTGTCCTTTCGGGTAGTCCTTGACCAGGAACCGCCCGCCGTCAGGGTGGTCGTCCTGGGTGAGTTCCACCACGGCGCGGCTGACGGTGAGGATGCAGGTCTCGAAGTCGACGTCTCCGGTGCGTGTCTCAGTCAGCTCGCCCCAGCGCATGCCGCTTTCGATGGCGGTTTCCGCGAGCAGCTGGGCGTCAGGATCGGGCAGTGCCTGGTAGAGGCAGTCGAATTGGGCGGGCGTGATGATGCGCCGCGGCTTGCCGGGGGCCGGCGGGGTTTTCACCCCGTGGCTGGGGTGGATGGTGACTACGCCGTCGGTCAGAGCGGTGGTGAACAGCGCGTTGAGGACCGAGCCCTTGCAGTACTGGATGGTCTGGGCGGAGGCGCCCTTGCCCTTCATCACGGTGACCCACTCGCGGACATGCTCGGGCATGATGTCACGCATCTTCATCGGCCCGAAGAACGGCAGCAGGTGGTTGCGGATGTGCCCGGCGTAGTTGGAGCGGACGCCGGGTTCCGGCTGGTGATGAGGCAGCCATTTGTCCAGTGCGTAGGCTTCGAAGGTCTGCTTGCCGCGGCTGGGGTCGCCTGGCTTGCCGCCGCTGACGGTACCCTCAGCCTTCTTCCAGGCGTCGTTGGCATCCTTCTTGTTAGGGAACGTGCCGGCCGACCGCTCCTGGCCGCGGATGTCCAGATAGTAAGCCGTGTAGCGGGGCTTGCCGTCCCGCCCGATCCGCTTACGCGAGAACCCCATGACACCACCTTGATCATCTGACCGTCATTTGACCGTGGACCTGTTGTCAGCAGCTGGCATTGAACGGTATGGAATGATCCCGATCATATGGCTTTCACCTGCGATTATACAGAAAAATGGGGTGTCACCAGGAATCTAGATGAACGTTCAGATTGCATGGTAAGGAGAAGGTCTACGGTTCGATTCCGTAAGGGGGCGACCAGTCACGATCGACTGCGCCAGGATCTACTCGGGACGCTCGACCATGCCTGTGACAGGGCGTTCACGACTTGGTGTTTGGCACGCAGCTGGAATGCTGAGTGGTTCAGGTGCTGCGGCCCGGCCGGACGATGCCCTTCTCGTAGGCAAAGACCGCGACCTGTACGCGGTCGCGCAGGTCCAGCTTGGCGAGGATGCGGGCGACGTGGCTCTTTATGGTTGCCTCGCTGAGGTAGAGCTTCGCTGCGATCTCGGCATTCGACAGGCCCTGGGCTACCAGCCGCACGACCTCGAGCTCCCGCTCGCTGAGGCGCCCGGTTGCGCTGGCGCCTGGCGCGGGCCCGCGGCAGAAGTCCTCGATCAGGCGCCGGGTGATGGCGGGAGCGAGCAGCGCCTGGCCAGCCGACACCGTCCGCACGGCGCCGGCCAGCTGCTCACGGCTGGCGTCCTTGAGCAGGAAGCCGCTCGCGCCGGCCTTCATCGCGCGGTAAACGTACTCATCGAGGTTGAAGGTGGTCAGCATCAGGATCCGCGCCCGGCAGCCGCCCCGGACGAGCAGCGCGGTTGCCTCGATCCCGTCCAGCTCGGGCATGCGGACGTCCATCAGGACTACGTCGGGATCCAGCCGTCGTGCCTGCGCCAGCGCCTGGCTGCCGTTCCCGGCCTCGCCGGCGACGCAGAGGTCCGGCTCGGCCTCCAGCAGCATCCGCAGGCCCTCGCGGACGAGGTCCTGATCATCGACGATCAGGACGCTGATCACGGCGGCCCGTCGCCGATCGGCAGCCGGGCCCGCACAGCGAAACCGCCGCCAGGCTGCGGCCCGGCGAGCAGCTCACCGCCGAATATCGCCACCCGCTCACGCATGCCGGCCAGTCCCTGCCCGCCCGCTTGCGGGCCCGCAGCCGAGAGTCCGGAGCCGTCGTCTTTGACCTCGATCGTTACCGCACCGGCAACACAGCCGATGCCTACCTCGGCATGCGCCGGACCCGCGTGCTTCAAGACGTTAGTCAGTGCCTCCTGCACAATGCGGTAGGCGGACACCCCCACCGCCGCCGGCAGCGCCGCGTGGTCACCGTCGACGACGACATGCACCGGCAGGCCTGCCGCGCGGACGCTCTCGGCCAGAGCCGCAAGCTCGCCCACGCCCGGCTGCGGAGTAAGCCCAGGCTCCTCGTGCGGCTCACGCAGGACGCCGAGAAGGCGGCGCATCTCTATCAGCGCCTGGCGACCGCTGTACTCAATTTTCTCCAGGGCCCCTGCGGCAGGCCTCCCCGACGCACGGGCCCCGGCGGCCTGCAGCACCACCACGCTGAGGTGATGCGCGACGATGTCGTGCAGCTCGCGTGCGATCCGGGCCCGTTCCGCAGCCACTGCCCGCTCAGCCTGGCGCTCGAGCGCCACGTTGCGCCCGGCCAGCGATGCGGCCTCTCTGCGGGCACGGACGAACACGCCGAGCAGCCAGAACGCCAAGATCGCGCCAACGAAGAACCAGTCGGCGCCGCGCGACTGCCCGTCCACGACCTCATGGATGGCCAGGATCCCGCCCCCGCTCTTGTGGCTGGCCAGGAGGTAGATCGCCGAGCCGGGGGCCATGACTGCCAGGCCAGCAAGAGCGCGGCGCAGGCTGCTGTGCGCTGCCAGTGAGTAACTAGCCACGAACAGCACGAACGCCAGCTCAGCCTCAGTCCACCGGATAGCGTCGGCTCTCTCCGGCGCGTTCCGCGTGATCAGCACCTGCAGCGATATGCCTGCCCACACCACAGTCCACATCAGCAGCGGAGCGCGGCGGCGCAAGGCCAGCGGCGCGCCGATGAGCAGCGGCAGTACGGCCAGCAACCACGGCGGGCCGGCGATCCCGGTCCCGTTCAGGCTCCGCAGGCGCCATGCGGCGACAGCTGTCAGCCCGATGCCGAGGATCGCGAGGCCAACATCCAGGACCGCATCCGGGTCAGGACCCGCAGCGCGCCGCGTCAACCGCATGCACCGAACGTAACGCCAGCCAGGACCGTGCGCATCATCCGCGCGGCGATCGCGATTCATCCCTGCGGCCGAGCAGGTTCGCTCCTGCGGCCGCAGACCGCCCGCCAGCCCGGCGTCTAGCTTCGGGCACAGTCCGGCCGAACGAAGGGAAATCTGATGTCGCAGCAACTGCCCGCCAGGGCAGCCGGCAGGTCGCTGATCCTGGCGCCGTCGGCAGGGCTCGTCGCGGCGTGTGCCTTGGCTCTTTACTGACGGGTCGCTGGCCGCGTAGAGGCCAGCCCGCGGCGCTGGCTCGCCAAAGCACGCCGGGCCGGGCTGGACGAGGAGAGCATCGAGGCCCTGTACGGGATACCCGCCCGGGCCATCACCAAGGAGGAAGCAGTATGACCGCCGTCTTGGAATCGCGGGGACTCGGCAAGCGGTACCGGCAGCTCCAGGCTCTGACCGACTGCACGCTGAGCATCCCCGCCGGGCACATCGTCGGGCTGGTCGGTCCGAACGGGGCCGGAAAGACGACCCTGCTGAACCTGGCTGTCGGCATGCTGGCACCGACATCGGGCACGATCGAGGTCCTCGGCGGCAAGTCGGCGAGCGGCCCGGCGCAGCTGGCCAAGGTCGGCTTCGTCGCGCAGGACACGCCCACCTACGCCGGGTTCACCGTCGCCGATCACCTCAAGCTCGGCGCCCATCTCAACCCGGGCTGGGACGCTGCCCTGGCCCGCGACCGGATCGAGCGGCTGGGCCTGGATCCCGGTCAGCGGGCCGGGAAGATGTCCGGCGGCCAGCGCGCCCAGCTCGCCCTGACCCTGGCCATCGCCAAGAAGCCTGAGCTGCTGATCCTGGACGAGCCGATCGCCAGCCTCGACCCGCTCGCTCGGCGCGAGTTCCTGCAGAGCCTGACGGAGTTCACCGCCGGGCACCAGGTCAGCGTCGTGATGTCCTCGCACCTGGTAGGCGACCTGGAGCGGGTCTGCGACTACCTGATCGTGCTCGTCACCTCGCGGGTGCAGGTAGCCGGCCAGGTCGGGGAACTGCTCGCCTCGCACCGCCAGCTGACCGGGGCCCGCCTCGATCCCGCCAGCTTGCCGGCCGACTGGCGGGTCATCTCGGCGAGCCACGCCGGCAGGCAGAGCACGCTGCTGGTCCGCACCGGCAGCCCGGTCCGCGACCCCGCCTGGGCCGTCGACCAGATCGGTCTGGAGGACCTGGTCCTGGCCTACATGAGCCGGGGCGCAGCGCCCGGCCGCGATGCCGCAACGGAGGGACAGCAATGATGTGGCTGACCTGGCGCCAGTTCCGCGCCCAGATAGTCGTGACATTCGCCGCCCTGGGCGTGCTCGCCATCATCCTGGCGGTCACCGGCCCGGACCTGGCCCACCTGTATGACACGAGCGGCATCGCGACCTGCAAGGTGAACGTCAACTGCGCGACGCTCGTCACCCGCTTCCTGGACAAGCTATCCGGGATTAAATCGATCTTGTACTTCCTCGGCATCGGGGTCCTGTTCGCCGTGCCGGCCATCATCGGGGTGTTCTGGGGGGCACCCCTGGTCGCCCGCGAGATCGAGGCCCACACCCATCGGCTGGCCTGGAACCAGAGCGTCACCCGCACCCGGTGGATGGCCGTCAAGCTCGCCGTCATCGGACTGGCCGCCATGGCCACGGCCGGGCTGCTCAGTCTCATGCTGACCTGGTGGTCAAGCCCGATCGACCGCGCCGTCGGCCTGAACCCTACTCACGGGATCAGCCTCATCCGGGTCGGGCCCGTGCTGTTCGACGTGCGCGGCATCACCCCGATCGCCTATGCGGCGTTCGCATTCGCCCTCGGCGTCACCGCAGGGGTGCTGATCCGCCGCGCCATACCCGCCATGGCCGCCACACTCGCCGGCTTCGCCATCATCCAGATCGCCATGCCCAGCTTGATCCGGCCGTACCTCATCGCGCCCGCCCACGCCAATGTGCCGCTCAATCCCGCGAACATCGTCGGGATCAGGGGCTCCACAGTGCTCGCGACGCCCTCGTACACCCCGCGAGGCGGCTGGATCCTCTCCAGCCAGGTCATCGACAAGGCCGGCCACCCGTTCCGAGGGGCGCTCACCCAGGCCTGCCAGAGCGGCAACTTCCAGGTGTGCCAGGCCTCGATCGTCAGACTTCATCTCCGGCAGCTAATCGCCTACCAGCCCGCCAGCCAGTTCTGGACCTTCCAGTGGTATGAGACCGCGATCTTTCTCGTCCTCGCACTGCTGCTCGCCGGGGTCTGCTTCTGGTGGCTCCGCCGCCCCCGCGTCGCATGACCGGCCCCGGCCGCCCGGCTCCGCCGGAACCGGCTACGAACAACCGGCAAACATCCCATCGCGGCCGCACATAACAGCGCAGGCAGGAAGTAACAATCAAGATCAAGTTACGCCGTTAAGTTGACAGACCCGGCGATATGAGCGGCCCAGAGCCTGGCCAACGAGAGTTTCTGGCGCGGATCCCTGGATCGTCTTCGCGAGGCCGGCTTGTGCGGGAATCTTCGGGCCGGGTGGGCGGTCGTGCCGCGGGCCCGTGCTGGTCAGGTTGCGTAGAGCCGGATTTTCACGCCGATCGAGTCGGCGATGTGGGCCAGGTCGCCTGGGTCACTGGTGACGACGGGGGCTTGATGCCGGACGGCAGTGGCGATGACGATGGCATCCACGACGTCAGTGGTGCCGGAGGCTGCGCAGGCGATGCCGGCGGCACGGCCGGCGCGCTGGTCGTCGGGGAGGATGTCGCAGCCTTTCAGGACCCGTGAGACCTGGTGCTGGGGGCCGCCTCGTAGCCTTTTACGTTGCCGAAACGCGTGACAGCGAGGTCTCCCTGTCGGAAGAGCACCAGAACTACCGATGGGTCTCGATCGAACAATTTCGACAAGAGCACCTGGAGGTTTCCGCGAATGAGGAGATCGTGGAGGCATGTTTCGAACACTACCTAGAGCACAAGAAATGCTGAATGCCTTCCCTCACTGTAATCGGAGACGTTAACGTCGAGATCAGCGGTCGAGTGGAGATTCCGTTCTCGCGGATCGAGGACGACCTCTTGGCCTACGGCCCGCTGACAATGAGGATCGGGGGTACTGCGCCCAACTTCGCGAGCGCTGCATGTGGCCTGTTCGAACCGGTCCATGTGCTGGGGTGCGTCGGTGCCGACGAGCTGGGGCTGTGGGCCGAGCAATCTTTGAAGAACATGGGTGTGGACGCGCGGCTACGGCGCGATCCGAGCCTGCCCACCGGGCTGGCGGTCTCGATTAGGGACAGCACGGCCTCCGGAGGCTTGCGCCTTCTCCTTGTCAGATCTGACAATGCCAGCCGCATGCTGGACGGTACGCACATCGCGAGCAACGTTGAGACGCTGACCGGAGCTGACTTTTTCGTCACCGACGGCTACAGCCTGCTAAGAGAGCCACGTCGCCGCGCGACACTGGCGGCCATGCGCACTGCCGCTACCGACGGCGCGCAGGTCGTGGTGGATGTGGTGCCCCATGACTGCTACCGCCTCATCGGGCATCCGATCTGCGTGAGTGGCTGGCCTTCGCACACATCGTCGTGGCGGAGGTGCGGACCGTCCGCAGGCTTCTTGGGCTGAGCACCCCCGAGAGCATCATCGACCTGCCTCTAGCACTCGAAGCGATGGAACGGCTGCACCGCGCCTTCCCCGGTCGCTCGTTGTTGCTGAGGTTCGGCGAGAAGAACATAGCCGAGTCGCTGGTGTGCCGACCCGGACGTGGCCATCTTCATCGCTTCACCGGCTTCACGGGTGGTTCGGCGTCGCAGGACTTCGGTGACGAACTCACAATCGGTGAGCTGGCGCAGTACTTCTTCCGGGTGAGCTGACCGCCCGGGCGAGCGCGCCAGGGTGCACGTCTTCAACCCCCAGGGCGTCAGCGTGCCGTCCACGTTCCGGTGGAAGGCCTCGAAGGCAGCCAGGACCCCGCGACCGCGAGCCGCCGGGCTGATGCGTTCGCCCAGTCAGTCAGCCAGAAGGGCATCGAAGGCGCCACGTTCTGGGTCAGCAAGGCCAGCGACTGGCTGCGGGCCTACTTCCACGCAGCCGCTGTTGAGGGCCTTGGGTGAGGCCGTGGCGCTTGCGCTCCTCGGCGAGCCGGTATCCGCTCCGGCGGGCCATCAGCGCCTTGCTGCGGTGCTCGGCGCCGGCGACCAGCAAGATCGCCGAGCGCCAGGGAGCGAAGACGAACAGGATGCGGATCTCGCGCAGCGGCTCAGTGATCTCCGGGCACGAATGATACCTATCTCCGCCATTCATGACCGGAGTCACGAATAGTCACTACCGGGGCTACTGCGCGCGCAGCTCCCCCTTAAGGATCTTGCCTGTAGGGCCTTTGGGCAGGTCGCCCGCGATGCGGATGTCACGCGGGTACTTGTATGCGGCGAGCCGCTCCTTACAGTAGGCGGTGATGTCCTCGGGAGTGAGGGCCGCGCCGGGCTTCGCCACCACGACCGCGGCGATTTCCTCGCCGAGCTTGTCGTCGGGCTTGCCGAAGACTGCGGCCTCGGCGATCGCTGGGTGAGCGAACAGGACCTCCTCGACCTCGCGCGGGTACACGTTGTAGCCGCCCCTGATGATGAGGTCCTTCTTCCGGTCTACGATGAACAGGTAACCGTCGTCGTCAGCGTAGGCGAGGTCGCCGGAGTGAAACCAGCCGCCGCGGAATGCCTCCGCGGTGGCCTCGGGATTCTTGTAGTAGCCCTTCATCACGTTGTGTCCGCGGATGACGATCTCGCCCACGTTGCTGGCGCCCGGCGGCAGCGACTTGTCCTCGTTGTCGACGACGCGCAGCTCCACACCCCAGATCGGCTTGCCGATCGACAGTACCTTGCGCTCCTCGGCGTTGAAATTGAATGTCGTTGTGCTCGCCGTCTCCGAAAGCCCGTAGCCCTCGAGGATCACGACGCCGCGAAACTTCTCCTCGAACACCCGGATGATCTCGCCGGGAATTGCCGCTCCGCCGGAGACACAGACACGCAGCGACGACAGGTCGCGGCCGGAGGTTTCGGCTTGCAGCAGACCGAAGTACATCGTCGGGACGCCGGAAAAAATCGTGCAGCGGTGCTTTTCGATTGCGTCGATGACCGCCCCCGGCTCGAAACGCGGGAGGAGGACCAGCGTGCCCTCAAAGCGAACGCATGTATTGAGGACGCTGGACAGCCCGAAAACGTGAAACAGCGGGAGCACCGCGACCCCGATGTCATCCTCGCGGAACCCGAATAGCTCACCCGCTACCGTGCAGTTCATGAACAGCTCGAAGTGGGTGAGCTCCGCGCCCTTCGGCTTCCCGGTCGTCCCGCTCGTGTAGATGATCACTGCGGTGTCATCTGAGCCGGTCGGCTCGATGTCGCCGGTGTCGTCGGCGAAATACAGCTCGTCGAAGTGCCTGGTTCCTTCCGGCCGCTGCTCGCTGCCCGGCAGGTTGACGACGTATGTGGTCACGCCGTCCACCTGTGCGGCGCCCTTGACGGCCTCCTCCGCGAACATCTCGAACGTCACGAGCACCCTCGCGTCCGAATCCTGCAGGTGGTAGGCCACCTCTGGAGCCAGTAGCAGCGGGTTGAGCGGTACCATGACCAGGCCCGCCTTCAATATCCCGAAGTACGTGAACAGGAACTGCGGCAGGTTGGGCAGATGGACGGCCACCTTGTCCGCGGTCTGCAGGCCCAGCCCGCGCAGGCTCGTGGCCACGCGCCCGGAAATCTCGTCTACCTGTGCATAACTGAAAGTCAGCTCTCCGATGCGGCACAGCGGCTTGTCCGGGCGGGATTTGCGCGCCTCCCGCAGCATCGTGGCGAGATTGAAGCTCATGCTGCTCTCATTCCGATGTGACCCATACCGCCATGCCTACCCGTGTGCGGCCCGGTTTGCACAGCGGCGGCGCGGCATCCGGCTGGACAGGGCCTCGGTCATGGATTCAGCTTGCCGCTCTGCCCTGAGGCGGTAGCCAGCGGTGCTGGCAGGGTAGCGGGCGCGCAGCCCCGACCGTCACGTCCGGATCGCACTTGAGGCTGATCCGCGCCGGTCACCGCTGAGCCATCCGGCAAATCGGGTGCACCGGGCGTGGTCATCTGCTTGTCGCTGACCCCGGATGCGGGGCTGGCGGCGCCAAGAGGATCGCGCCGCTGGGGCGGCTGCTGGACGGCATCAGCGAGAACGACTGGCGCGACGCGATTGACATGGAGAACGCGCAGGTGGCCGTGGCGGCGTACTGCCCGGACTGGTGGCCCGCCACCACGCGGCTGCTGATCCGCCGGTGCCGCCTGGACCCGGCGCCGACCCGCGGTCGCGGCGGCGCCGGACCCTGCACCGGCGCTCGCGGAGATTCCGCCGGCGTTCGTCCCGGGTTGCCGGGCTTTGCCGCCTCGGGACCTTTGTCACGTTGAGACCCGCCTTATGCCCTGGAGTTCCCGTTCTGACTGAGGGATCCTGACCACACGTTAGGGCAGGTGAGCGGGCATGACCGAGGAGGCTACCCAACGGGCGGTGCCAATTCCGGCCGATCAGGTCGACTACCTGATCGCGACTGCGGTCCGCGCGCCATCGGTGCACAACACCCAGCCCTGGCGGTTCCGGGCCGGCAATTACGAGATCGAGCTGTATGCCGACCAGCGTCGCAAGCTGCGGGTGGATCCGATCGGGCGGGAGATGCTGATCAGCTGCGGCGCCGCCCTGTTCGGGCTGCGGCTCGCCATGCGGTCGCTCGGTTATCTCCCCGTGGTCGAACTGCTGCACGACCCCGCCCGGCTGCGGCTGCTCGCCCGGGTGCGGCTGGGAACCGAAGCGCCGATGACCCAGCTGGAGCGCCAGATGCTGCAAGCGGTACCGCACCGGCACACGCATCGCGGCCCCTTCGATCCCGGACCGCTGCCCGCCGGGCTGCTTGCAGGACTTCAGCATGACGCGCTCGCCGAGGGCGCCACGCTGGCGCTCATCGACCGCGGGCTGGGTTACGAGCGGCTGGCGGCCATCGCTAGCGCGGCCGGCCGCAGGCAGGATCTCGACCCGCTGGCCCGCGCCGAGGTGCGGCGGTGGAGCCGGGCTGCGGGCAGTCTGGCCCGCGACGGCGTTCCGGCGCACGCGTTCCCGGTGGAGGCCGCCCGCGGGCGAGGGCGGCTCTCGCAGCGTGACTTCGACCTCGGCCGCGGCCTCGGGCTGCTCGCGACCGGCGGGTCAACAGCGGCCGCCACCGCGGTGCTGCTGACCTCGGGCGACAGCCGGGCCGACTGGCTGCAGGCCGGCCAGGCGCTGCACCGGCTGCTGGCGCACGCCGCGAGCAGATGGGTCTTCGCGAGCCTGCACACTCAGCCGCTGGAAGCCGCTCCGATCCGGGCCCTGATCCGGGACCGCCTGGCGCTGCCCGGTGCCCCGCAAATGCTGCTGCAACTGGGACTCGCCCGGACCACTCACGTCACCTCCCGCAGGCCGCCGCCTGAACTGCTCGAGCCATGACGTCGCCCCGTACCTGAGGTAGCCCGGCCTGCGGGCTCTTCACGGCGGCGCGGACTGAGCAGCGGAACTCTTGCGCAAGAATTCATTAGGCGGGGTATGGCCCCATAAGTCTCGGGCACGCGCGTGATCCACGGCCGGTCGCGCTTGGTGCAGGACTCGGCACGACGGAATGCCGGGAGCCGCCAGCCGCTACGTTGCCGACAGCAATAAGGCAGATGCGCCCTCGCCAGCCGAGGAACCGCTGGAGTACGATTTGGGCCAAGCTCGCGAGGGACGTTTGCAGGCCAGGAAACATCTGTAAGTCGTGTACGGACAAAATTCGTGAGAATCGTCTGGGACGCCGATTGGGGGGAGACAGTGGTCATGGGTGGTCCGCAATCACCGGCACTCGTCGAGAACACAGTGATAGCCCAGCTTGCCGCTCAGGATCAGAAGGCACATAGTTACGTTGATTCGTTTCCGCAAGGGGCGGACTCTGCGGCCAAAGCTCAGTGGATCGGCGGCCTAGATCAGGTTGCCTGGGGGTACCAGCAGTTCGGGCAAGTTGCCGATTGGCTGCAGCGCCAGGGTCTCCCCCAGGCAGGGCAGCGGCTGAGCGCTACGCTCACCAACCTCTCGCAGGCACGAAACATGTACATCGAGATGTACGCCAGCACCCTGCAGGCGGAGAATGTCAGGGCCGGAATATGGCGTCAGGCTGTTCAGTTCGGCAGCGCTCAGATAAGCCAGGCAAATGATTATCAGAACGCCGTGGCCAATAATTGGGTACAAGATATGTTTGATATTAACGAGAATCGGTGTTACGGCTGTCACAGAATTATAGGAGCACCAGGGGGCGGCTACTGCCACGATTGTGCGCGAAATCGCGGATGGGTCCTGTAAGCCCATGATCGCGCGGGCGCCATTCATGGGCGCCCCTTTCGGCGCGCCAGCGGTGACCGGCCGGCGACTCGCGCCGTTACTGGCCGCCGGCCGGCAAGAGGCTTCGGACGCGAGGCCTGCCCATCCGGTCTCCAGGCTGGATGCTGCTACTCGATCGCGGAAGCGGACCGGGCCTGGTCGCGCAGGACGTGTTTCTGGATCTTGCCCGTGGAGGTCTTGGGCAGCGGCCCGAACTCCACGCTCTTGGGCACCTTGAAGCGGGGCAGGTTCGCCCGGCAGTGCTCGATCAGCTCTGCCTCGCTGGTTTGCGCACCCGGTTTGAGTTCCACGTAGGCCCGCGGGGTCTCCCCCCATTTTGGGTCGGGCTGAGCGACCACGCCGGCGATTGCCACGGCGGGGTGGCGGTAGAGCACGTCCTCGATTTCAATCGAGGAGATGTTCTCTCCGCCGGAGATGATCACGTCCTTGGAGCGGTCCTTGATCTTCACGTAGCCGTCGGGCTCGATCACGGCCAGATCGCCCGAGTGGAACCAGCCGCCGGAGAAAGCCTGCCGGGTAGCGACCGGGTTCTTCAGATAGCCCTTCATGGTGATGTTGCCGCGGAAGACGATCTCGCCGATGGTCTGGCCATCGGCGGGTACCGGGCGGCCGGTCTCCTCGTCGATGACCGTCATCGTGTCCTGCAGCTGGGACCGCACGCCCTGCCGGCCCTGGCGCTGCGCCCGGTCCGCGATGTCCAGGTCGTCCCATCCCTCGTGCTTCGCGCATACGGCGGCCGGCCCGTAGGTCTCGGTCAGCCCGTAGACGTGGGTCAGGTCGAAGCCGAGCTGCTCCATCCCCTCTATCATCGCGGCCGGCGGCGCGGCACCGGCCACCATGGCGCTGACCCGGCCGACGCCCTCGCGTAGCTCCTCGGGAGCGTTGATCAGCAAGCTGTGCACCACCGGGGCGCCGCAGAAGTGGGTGACGCCTTCGGTCCGCATCAGGCGGAAGACGTCCGCGGCGTCGACCTTGCGCAGGCATACGTTCGTGCCCGCGTTAGCCGCGACCGTCCACGGGAAGCACCAGCCGTTGCAGTGGAACATCGGGAGGGTCCACAGGTAGACGCTATGCCGGGGCATTCCCCAGGTGAGGATGTTCCCGACGGCGTTCAGGTGCGCGCCGCGGTGGTGGTAGACGACGCCCTTGGGGTCGCCAGTCGTCCCGGAGGTGTAGTTCAGCGAGATGGCCTGCCACTCGTCGGCCGGCTCGACCCGCTGGTACTGCGGCGATGCGGCGGCCAGCAGGTCCTCGTAGCTCACCTCGCCGAGCAGGTCACCCGGCCCGTCGTACTCTGGGTCGTCGATGTCGATCACCAGCGGGCTGGCCTCGCACCGCCGGAGTGCCTCGGCCACGGCCGGGGAGAACTCCCGGTCGGTGATCAGGACCCGGGCTTGCGCGTGATCAAGGATGAGGGCGATGGTCGCGGCGTCCAGGCGGGTGTTGATTGCGTTCAGCACCGCGCCGGTCATCGGGACCCCGAAGTGCGCCTCGACCATCTCGGGGGTGTTGGCCGCGATCACCGACACCGTGTCGCCACGGCCGACATCCCGCGCCGTCAGCGCCGAGGCGAGCCGCCTGCACCGCTCGCGGGTTTGCGCCCAGGTGAACCGCCGGGCGCCGTGGACGACGGCCGGCCGGTCCGGATAGACGTCGGCGCTCCAGTCCAGGAACGCCAATGGCGTCAGCGCCGCGTAATTCGCCGCGTTCGCATCCAGCCCTGTCACATACAAGTCACTCACAACGCCTCCGCGGTCGGTAGCCGGCGGTCAAGTACGGACAGCGTGCCATCCGCGCGCAGCCACGGATACCGCCAGCACAACCATGCATCCGTTGGCTCCGTCCGCGGTAGGAGTCGCCGCAGGGCAACGGCCGCGAACCGAGCTGGCCGCCCGACGACCACACGGACTGCCCGGGGCACCGCCTCGCGGCCAAGCCCATACAGCCATCAATGCCGATGCCCGCGCCCTGCGGGAGGGCCGAAAGACCCCGAAACGCCGGGACTATAGGCGCCGGACCCAGCGATCGGCGTGCGCGGCGGAGCAAGCCGGGTGCGCAGCCGCCGGCTAGCGCGCGCCCTGCGTCTGCCACCTGATAGCCGCCCGCCGGCCGGCCGTCACATAGCCGTTGTCAGTGAACCACCGAGCCGATTCCGCAATCGCATCGCGTGCTGGTCGCGAGGTGTAGCCGATCTCCGTGCGAGCGCGCTCGTCGCTGAAGATCATTCTTGTGGTGGACATGCGCGCACCTTCGAGCGGCACGCGGGGCTCGCGCCGCAACAGCCGTCCTTCGATCAGATCTGAGGCGACGCCCGCCGCGAGCGCCAGCCCTCGCGGGACCTCCAGCCGCGGCAGGGGCAGGCCGGTGCATTTGGCCAGTGTCTGGAGAATCTCTCGCATTGAGAGGTTTTCCCCGCCCAGGATGTAGCTCCGGCCCCTGCTGCCGCGTTCGAGGGCGGCCAGGTGGCCCAGCGCGAGGTCGTCGACGTGGGTGACGTTCATGGCGGTGTCCACGAACCCGGGCATCTTGCCGTTGAGGAAGTCGAGCACGAGCTTGCCTGTCGGTGTGGGGCCCCGGTCGCCGGGCCCCAGCGGAAAGGTTGGCAGGACGATGCAGGCGTCCAGCCCTCCGGCAGCGGCCCTGAGCACCTCATGTTCGGCGACGAACTTGGTTCTCTTGTAGTGGCCATACAGATGCGAGATGTCGGTGCAGCACGTCTCGTCGGCCGGCTTGCCTTGCTTCGTCGCCCCCAGCCCGAGGACGCCGACGGTGGAGGTGAACACCAGCCGCTCACATCCTGTGGCTTGGACAGCATCGAGCACATTAAGCGTCCCGCCCACGTTGACGTCATAGAAGATCCGCGGGTCGCGTGCCCAGAAGCGGTAGATCGCCGCCAGGTGGAACACGAAGCGGGCGCCTTTGCAGGCGGCGCGCACGGCAGCGATGTCCCGGATATCCGCCACGGCCCGCTCCGTGCGGATGCCCGCGAGGTTGCGGTCGTCGGCACCCGGTTCGACAACGGCGACGACCTCTGCGCCTCTCGCGTGCACCGCTCGGGCGACAGCAGACCCGATGAATCCCGACGCGCCGGTAATGACCACCCGGTTCCCGGCCTCGATCCGGGCGACGCCGGTCACGTGCGGGATCCGCGGCACCGGTTCCCCGCTGCACCACTCCGTCGGCTGCTCACCCGAGGAGCCTAGGCCCGCCCGGCGCCCGGCGGAAGTACGGCGCGAGCCTGCCTGCTGCCCGGCCCCCTTCGCTCACTGGCGACATCTCATCGGCGCCGCTCCGGGCACTGAACGGGCGTGGCCCTGTCCTAATGTCTTCTGACGCGCCCCCGGCTCGCAGCGGGGCGTCCTGGCTCAAGCCCGGACTATATGGCAGCGTGGATCAGGGCTGGAACAGGACGCCGGAGCAGGGTGCCGCAGGCGCCGCCCGGCCCTCGCGGGAGAGGCAGGCGGAGGCTATGGTTACCGGCCACGGCGGCACTGACCTGGGCAGGCGGATTCACGAGCACCGCAGTCAGGCGGGGCTGACCAGGGCAGAGGCTGCGGAGAGCGCGGGCATGGCCGTCGGCTACCTGGCGTATCTGGAGGCCAATCCGGCCGCTTCCCCGACACCGGCCGCCTTGACACGGCTGGCTGCTGCGCTCGGGACTACAACCCGCGCACTGACAGGTGCCGCGCAAGACCTGCCCCCCGGCCTGCAGCGGCCAGACGATCGCCCTGCGCTGGAGGTCCTGACCGCCGCTGAGTGCCGGGCCTTTCTCGGCACCGGCGGGGTCGGGCGTTTTGTATTCGCCGAGGCGCGCGGGCCTGTGGCCATTCCGGTGAATTACCGCTTGCTGGGCGAGGACATCGTGTTCCGCACCGGCGAGGCGAGCACTCTGGCTGCCGCGGCGGCGGGGCAGCCGGTGTCATTCGAGGTCGACCACCTGGACGAGGTCCTGGGCGAGGGGTGGAGTGTCCTGGTCAGCGGCCAGGCGCAGGTGGTGACCGCCCCCGCTGAGCTAGACGAGGTCAAGTCGCTGGAGATCGCCCCGTGGGCGGGCGGCGCGAGGCAGACCTACATCAGGATTGTTGCTGCCGAACTCACCGGACGCCGGATCCGGGCGGCCTGAGGGCGGCACCCGGAGGTGCGGGCCTGGCCCAGGGGCTCCGGCCACCGCAGCCCTGGCCGGGCTGTATGTAGCCGACCCCCGGTACACAGCCAGCTACGACGACATCGCGCCGGGATTCTCGCGCTACGTGCACGACCCGATCCTCGCTAACGCCGATCGGGCCCTGGGCTGAGCCTGCCCGGCAGCTGGGTGCGATCGTGGCCCCTGGGCTTGCAGGTTCAGCTGGGGACATGGCGCGGCTTAGGATGGCCGGGTGCCGTGGCGGAGATCGAATCCTGGGGAGCGGCCGCGGCCTGCGATTTCCCGCCCGCTACTGCCGGCGGCGATTCGTCCCGTGGCCGCCGTGCTGCTGGCCGTCTGCGTGACGGTCACCGTATTCCTCGGCACCCGGGTATGGCACCAGACGCTGCCGGGATGGCCGGATACTGCCGTCGACATGCGGGTCCGGGTCATCTTCGGCGGTTACCGGGCAATCATGAATTATCTTGTCGTGCTCGGCGATCCGCGCACGGTCGCCGGGCTGACAGCGGCGCTGCTGGTGGCCTGCCTCGCGACGCGGAGATGGCGCGGGGCCGTGCTGGTAGCGGTGAGCGTGCCCGCGGCGTCCGTCCTCACCGAAGACCTGCTCAAACCCTTCATTGACCGGAGCTATCAGGGCGCCCTGGATTTTCCCAGCGGACATTCCACCGCTGTGTTCACGCTGGCGACCGCCAGCGCGGTACTGCTGGCCGGGCCGCTGCGCGTGCGGATAGGCCCGGCCCCGCGGCTGCTCCTCGCGCTGGCCGCGTTCGGTGTGGCGGTCAGCGTGGCCATTGCGCTCGTGGGCCTTGGTTACCACTACTTCACCGACACGGTGGCGGGAGCCACGGTCGGCATCGCAGTGGTGCTGGCGGTCACGCTCCTCCTGGACGGTCTCGCTGCCCGCAGCAAAGCGCGCGAAAGGGCAAGTCAGAGCAGCGCTGAGAATCGCCTCATCCGGCCACGGGCATAGTTGGTATCTGATAATTCAACTACTCTCGCGAGATTAATCTCATCTTCGTTCCTGCTGACTTCGAAACCGGCTCGCTGGCGGAGATCCTCGTCCGGAGCGGATTCGGCCCGTCCCGGCCAGCGCTAGTGAACTGGCTCGGCGTGACCCTGTACCACCACGGATGCCATCGGCTCGGCCCTCGCGGAGATCAGCCGCTTCGCGCCGGCACCGAAACGGCGTCAGGCCTGGGCGCGCCCGCCTGGGCGCTCCTCAGGCGGCTGGCCGGCGGCCGGCGAACAGTTCGCGGGACAGCTGGTCCCCGGCGGTCTCCCCGGCGACGACCCGCGGCTCGAACCCGGGGACAGCGATCAGGCTGAGCCATGTTTCGTGCCCGAACAGACCCAGGCGATGTGTCTCGTGGACCACCTGGACTGCGCCGCTGGCGTCTCGGAGCATGAACGCGTACTCGCTCTGCGTCCAGGTGTCGTCGGGATCCGGATCGAAGGCCCACTCCAGGAAGCGAGCGCCGCGGCCGTCAGGGCCGTCCACGCCGCCGTAGCCGGTCCCGGGCAGGAAGGTCTCGGTCGTGCTGCCCGGAACGAAGACGGCGACGCCGCCCGGCCGGCAATGCAGGTAAGCGGTCTCGATGACCTGCCCGAGCTCGGCTTCGCTGGTCATGTAGTCCACGGCGTCGTGGACGAGCACGGCGTCGTAGGTCCGGCCCAGCCGCAGCGAGCGCATGTCGCCCGCAACGTGCGCGCAGCCCGGATTGAGCCGCCGTGACACCGCGAGCATCGGCTCGGACAGGTCCGCCAGCGTCATGCTGAACCGCTCCCTGAGATGACGGGCGTTGTGGCCGCCGCCGCTGCCCAGGTCCAGGACCTCGCGCACGGGACCCGATGCCAGGCCGAATGCCTTCGCCGCGAATGCCGCCTCCGCCGCGTACTCCTCCGGCGGCGAGATCAGCGGCCACCACACCGCCAGGTCCTGATACAGGCGGTGGCCGGCTGGCTCCTGACCCACAAGACCATCCTCACCTCGTAAGCAGCAGCCCGGGCACCCGGCGCGCCGCGCGGGTCAGGCCGTCAGTGATAGCTCACCACATCACTTGGGCCTGGCGCAGCCTGGGATACCGGTGCGCCCGTCGCGTTCACCACGTGATCGATGCCGCCAGACCCGTTGAGGAAGCGGGTCAGCAGGTCACTGAGCTGGACGCCGGGAGTGTCCGGCACCTAGAACGCGGTCGTGGCCTGGATCGGCACTCCCCGATCGAAGTAGCAGTAGCTGCCCATCCCGTACCCCGGGAAGCTGGTGACGTCCGGGGTGATGAGGAACGCGGGGTAGCCGTCGGTCGCGGGGTTCGCCAGCCAGGATGCCTGGTCGGGCGGGTCGTAGGGCATCTCGTTCTGGAAGAAGATGTCTGTGCCGCGCTGCCCGCTCCAGATCACCTGGTATTTCTCGTAGTGCTCCACGAACAGCCCGTAGGCAGTCACGTCGTTGCCTCTGACATTCAGGCCAGTGTCGCCGGCGTTCTGGTTCCAGCGCACGCCGCTGCCGTGATCTGCCCGCCAGGCCCAGATGTTGTCGAGGATCCACATCGGAGCTGTCGACCACGAGGCTGTCGGTGGCGTGGCCCGGCTGCGCGCCGCCGACGCGGAAGAACACGTCTTGGACCAGTGTGGGGTCGGACGGGCTGGGTCGCTGCTCCGCCGCGAGCCGCCCACTTGCAGCAGCACGGGTGAGTGGTGAGTTCACCGGCCGGCGTCGAAGATCATCCCGGACAGCTTGACCCCCGGCGCGCTGGCGACCCGCATCGCAGCGATCCCGTTTTCCGGGATCAGCGTCGCGAAGCCGAGCCCGAGCACCACGGTGTCCGGGCGCGTGACGTCGATGGTCTGCCGCAGGTTGCAGACCCCGGGAGTGAGGATGAGATTCTGCCCGAACGCAAGAGCCGCGCTGATCAGCGCGACCGGGGTGGCCGGGCAGGCGATGAAGAACCGCCCGACGGGGATCGACATGCCCAGCGCGGTGATTCGTCCGCTGGCGCTGCGGCGCTCGGTCAGCGAGCCTGGCCGGCATCGTGCGGGGGCTGGCCGGCATCGTGCGGGGGATAGTCGGCATGGTGCGCGGTCAGTATCGCGGTGAAGCGGTCCTGCGCCCGGCCGAACTGGTCCAGGATGTGCGCCTTGACGTCATCGCGCAGGGGAGTGTCTGGCCGTGCGATGAGCCCGGCGAGGACCGGTACCAGCGGGGCGTACTTGGCAGCGAGCCTGGGGAATGCGGGCCCGGTGGCGTGGATCAGTCCGAGGCCGTTGTCGGTGAAGTCGGAGGCCTTGACGACCCGGGCCCACGGGCTGGCGTCCAGGCTGGCCGCGACGTGCTCCCGGTATTGCTCGCGGGAGTCGCGCCCTGGCTCGTAGCGCGGATTGGTGAGGTCGCCGACCAGGTCCGCTACCCGGTCCCCGAACTGCGCGGCGAGTACCGCCAGCGCGTCGGGCTGGCTGCCACTCGCGGCAAGTTCCGCGGCGTGGTCTTCGACCGCGTCGTGCAGGAGAGCGGCGCAGATGACGTCGGGGTCGGTGATGTGGTAATAGCAGATGATCCGGATGGCCACCCGGAGCAGGTGGTTGACGTAGGGCTCGCGCTGGCGCCGGTCGGCGGCGTGCAGCCGGGCGGCAAGTTCCAGCGCGCGCGCCAGCCGCAGCCGGTCAGGATCCGGGAAGGTTGCGGTTTCGATGGCTAACCGCTCCCGCAGTCCCGGCTCGCCGAGCTCAGCGGTGATCGCATGCAGCGGCATCGCGGCCAGTCCGGTCCGGTCCGTGTCCATAGACCAAGCAGTAGCAGATCGCGGGTACCGTGACGGCGGATAGCTTGTTGCGTAATCGCGCTCCCGCGCGGCCAGTCCCGGCCTGCCTTGTCGTCAGGCCGGCGAGCCACGACCCTGGCCTGACGACGCCGCACGGCTAACCTGACAACGCGGTACGGCTAAGGTGAAGTGGTTGGGTTTAGGTTGCGTGACCCTCCGGAGGATGGGTGCAAGATGGGCCAGTCGCAGTCTGAGCAGGCGCCATACGATGGAAAGCCGATCAAGGTATTCCTGCTCGATGATCACGAGATCGTCCGCCGGGGCGTCAGGGAATTGCTGGAAGCTGAGCAGGACATCATCGTGGTGGGCGAGGCGGGGACAGCTACGTCGGCCCTGGCCCGGATTCCGGCGCTGCGGCCGGATGTGGCCGTACTGGATGTGCGACTGCCAGACGGGGACGGCGTCAGCGTCTGCCGCGAGATCCGGTCGAGGATGCCAGAGGTCGGCTGCCTGATGCTGACATCGTTCGGTGATGATGACGCGCTGTTCGACGCGATCATGGCCGGCGCGGCCGGTTATGTGCTGAAGCAGATCCGCGGCACTGACCTGGTAGGTGCGGTGCGGACGATCGCGGCCGGGGAGTCGATGCTGGATCCGGAGGCGGCCAGCCGCGTGATGAAGCGGATGCGCGATCAGGCGGCCAGGTCCGATCCGCTGTCCGGCCTGACCGAGCAGGAGCGCCGGATCCTGGAGCTGATCGGGGAGGGCCTGACCAACCGCCAGATCGGCGAGCGGATGTTCCTCGCGGAGAAGACTGTCAAGAACTACGTCTCCGCCTTGTTCGCCAAGCTGGGCATGGAGCGCAGGACCCAGGCCGCCGCCTACGCCGCGCGCATCTTCGGCGACGAAGGTCACGGCGAACGGGTCCGGCACGACTGACGGGAGCGCCAGACCGCCGGCGGCGGGCTAACCGGTGGGCGGCGACAGCGGAACGCGCCACTCAAGCTCCGTGCCACCGCCCGGGGCGGGGGTGACCCGGAGCGACCCGCTCAGCTTGCTCGCCCGTTCTTCCAGGTTGGCGAGTCCGCTGCGGTTCTTGGTCTCCTTCAGGCCGGCGCCGTTGTCGGTGACCATGAGGACAAGATCCCGGCCGGCTTCGATGCTCACGTCAATCCGGGTAGCCTTCGCGTGGCGTGCCGCATTCGACAGAGCCTCCCGCAATGCGCTGAGCAAGTGCTCGCCGGTCTCGTCCGGAACCTGCTCGTCCAGCCGGCCCGCCATCCGCAGGGACGGGGCGAACCCCAGCGAGCTGGTCATCTCCCCGACGACTTCGAGGATCTGGCTGCGCAGGCTGGGCGGCTCATCGTGACGGCGGGAATGCAGCGCGAAGATCGCCGACCGGATCTGCTTGATCGTTTCGTCTAGCGCATCCACGGCCTTGCTGACTCGCTCCGCTGCCTCGGATTCGGATAGCAGCGCTGCGGTGCCCTCCAGCGACATGCCGGTGGCATAGAGCCGCTGGATCACCAGATCGTGCAGATCGCGGGCGATGCGGTCGCGGTCTTCGAACACCGCGAAGCGCTCGGCATCCCTGCGGTGCTCGGCGAGCTCCAGGGCGATGCCGGCCTGCGCCGCGAACGTGATCACCATGTCCACGGCCGCCGGCGCGAGCTGCATCGAGCCGCGGCGGCGCCCCGCGGTCAGGACGCCCCGGACGTTGCCAGGGGCGCCCAGCGGCACCAGCACCGCGGGCCCGAGCGGCATATTCTTGCGTGCCACCTCGGCGACCTGGTCGTCTCCGCTGAAGTCGTGCAGCGTCCTTGGCTCGCCGGTGTCCATGACCAGCCCGGAGACCGATCCGTCGGCGGGCAGGACCAGTCCCAGCGCCTGGGCAGCGCCCGCGCCAGTGGCGTGCTCGATGACCAGGTGCTTGCGGTGGCTCGCAGGCAGGGCGAGAACTACCAGGTCAGCACCAGAAATCTCCAGCGCCCGCTGCGTCACTAGCGCGAGCACATCATCAGGCGCCGCGCCGGACAACAGGCGCTGCGTGACCTCCGCGCTGGCCCGCAGCCACCGTTGCTGCCTGCGGGCCTCCTCATAGAGCCGCGCGTTGTCGATCGCCACCCCGGCCGCGGCGGCGAGGGCGACGAGCAGCGCTTCGTCCTCCTCAGTGAACTGGCCGCCGTCCTGTTTCTCGGTCAGGTAGAGGTTGCCGTACACGTCGTCACGGATCCGCACCGGAACGCCGAGGAAGGACCGCATCGGCGGGTGACCGTCGGGGAAACCGTAGGACCGCGGGTGCGCGGCGATTTCCGGCAGGCGCAGGGTGCGCGGATTGGTGATCAGCTCCCCGAGCAGGCCGCGTCCCTCCGGCCAGTGATGAATCCTGCCGATCTCAGCCTCGTCCAGCCCGACGGGCACGAATTCGGCCAGCCCGCCGCCCTCGCCGATTACGCCCAGCGCGCCGTACCGGGCGTTGACCAGCGTGACCGCAGCCTCGACGATCTGCCTGAGGGCGATCTCCAGCTCCAGATTGCCGCCTACCGCCATCACGGCCTCGAGCAGTGCGTGCGTACGGTCGCGGGTGGCCAGTACCGCCTGGAGCCGGACCTGCAGCTCTGCGAGTAGCTCGTCGAGCCGCATGTGCGGCACTACCGGGCGGCCTTCGGACGACTCCACCGGCAGCTCCCTGCACGTTGTTTCCGGCACTGCACTGATCGTACGTTAGCCGCAGGTAGCCGGCCATGCTGGCCGCCTGCCGGGCCGAGGTCCCTGCGCGGCCGATGGCAATCGTCCTGCCGCCCGGTGACCGAGGTCCGGCGGATGCGGGACCGCTGGCCCTGCTCTGGCGCGCCGCGCCGACGAGATGCTTCCACCAGTAACGCAATGGGCAAAAGCCGGACCAGGTCGGCCCGGTACCTAGCAAGGAGGCACTCAGATGCGCAGGAAGACCTTCGACGCCCTCGCCACCGCGGCGGGGCTCGTCCTGGCGGTCGTACTGCTGGTTGCCGGCGGGCTGCTGATGTGGGGTCACTCATTTGTTGACACTCAGGTTCACAACCAGCTGGCGGCACAGAAGATCGTTTTCCCGGCCAGCAACAGCCCGGCGATCAAGGCGCCGCAATTCGCTGCGATGCACCAGTACGCCGGACAGCTCATGACCACTGGTGCCCAGGCTGAGACCTACGCAGACCACTTCATCGCCAACCACCTGCTGGTGATCGGCGGCGGCAAGACCTACTCGCAGCTGTCGGCTGAGGCGCTTGCCCAGCCGAAGAACACCGCGCTGGCAGGCCAGGTGGAGACGATGTTCAAGGGCACGACCCTTCGTGGTCTGCTGCTGAGTTCCTACGCGTTCTGGAAGCTGGGCCAGCTCGCACTGATTGCGGCGATCGTCTCCTTCATCGGAGCCGGCCTCCTGCTGATCCTGTCGGTGCTCGGCCTGGTGCACCTGCGCCGGACCGCTCCCGAGTCCGAGGTCTTCCCGAAGATCGCGGCTCACGCTGCACCCGCGACGGCCTGACCGCGCCCCTGCACCTGCCCCCCGCCGCGGCCCAGCGGCGGGGGGCATTCGCACTCGCAGGTGCCTGGCCGTAGCGGCCGGGCATATCAGCGTGTTGCGGCGAAGTGGCCGGGCGCGTCAGCATGTCGTGCCAAAGTGGCCGTGTGCATCCGCGTCTGGTGCCGCACCGGCTGGAGTTCACTACGCGCCGGCGCGGCAGCGCCGCGCGTAGTGAACTGCCGGGTTACCGGAGGGACCAAAGGCCCGAACGACGATGACCGTTATCCCTGTTCCGCGTAGCCCAGGGTTCCGCATTATTGCCTGGTCAACCGTTCCGCCTGGCGGATCTCCCGCAGCCGAGGAGCATGCTCATGAGCATCCATACGATGGCCACCGGCCCCGTTGCCATCGACCTTAACCAGCCCGGCAGCTATGTGCACTGGTCGGTTTTCCAAATTTCTGTTGCGAACCTGGTGCTCATCGCCGTGATGGTGGTGATTTTCGGCGCTGCGCTGCTGCTGCCATTCCCTAAGGTGCACAGCGATGAAGCCGACGGCTCCGCGGCACCTGTTCCCGGTGGCGATCCTGTGGAGGCAAACAGCCCGGCGCCGGCGGCCGATGATACATCGCGAATGTGGACCGCTCGGGCCCGCAAGCGGTGGCTGCGCACGCTCCCGCCTGACAAGCTGCTCCCGGACCACCAGCCCGCTTATGTGGCGTCCTGGATCTACGTTTTCGGCGTGGCGTCGCTGGCCGCATTCGGCGTGGCGATCGTGTCTGGCTTTGCCATCGCGCTCGGCGGTCCTGACTGGTGGCATTACAACCCGCTCGGGCATTTCTTCAACAGCCTGCATCTGTGGAGCGTCGAGCTCTTCATGGCGCTGCTCGTCATCCACCTGTGGGGAAAATTCTGGATGGCAGCGTGGCGCGGCCGCCGGTCGTGGACCTGGATCACCGGCGTGGTCGCCTTCGTGGCTTCGGTCATCGAGTGCTTCACTGGCTACCTCTCCCAGCAGAACTTCGACTCGCAGTGGATTGCCACCAACGGCAAGGATGCATTCAACGCAGTCGGCATCGGCGCGTTCTTCAACCTGATGAACTTCGGGCAGATGCTGCTCTGGCACGTTGTGCTTGTTCCGATCATCCTGGTCGCCATCATCGGGGCGCACGTGCTGCTGGTCCGCGTCCGGGGCGTTTCGCAGCCGCTGCCGGCCCGGCGCGTCAGGTGGAAGGACCGGGCCGCCAGGCGCGCCACTGCCGCCTCCGACGCCGCTCCATGGCGCGGCCCGACGCGGCGTTACGACATCCTGAAGGAAGGCACGATCGCGGCAGCGATCTCGGTCGGCCTGGTAGTCGTGCTGTCCGCGCTGCTTTCTTCGCCCAACGTCCCGCCGATCACGATCCGCACCTGGGGTCAGGTGGCGCCGGCCGACTTCCTGGGCACCGCGGCGAGCGAGCTGACCGGGACCAGCTTCTCCGGTGACTACGGGCCGCCCTACAACAACGGCACGGGCTCCGTTCAGAAGATCCTCTTCGCGCCGGCGAACGTGGTCGGGGTCACCCAGCCCATCAATTCGGCGCAGGACTTCGTGCTCACCCCGCTGGACACCATGGCCCGCACTGACCCTGCCCTGGCGACAGCGCTGGTCACCTACCGGTCGGCGCCAGCCGCCCAGCAACTGAAGTGGGCCAACGCATACTCCACCGCCGTGGCGAAGGTGAAGTTCGTCAATGGCGCCCCGGTCGTGCCTGCTGCTGCGGCAGACGGGCCGGTGCCGCTGATGCTGTCCTCCGAGCTCGCCATGGCCCGCAGCGGCGCGCTGGACGCCGACCTGCTCGCCCAGCAGGACTTCTACGGCACGAACTACACCAAGCCGCTGCTGTTCCTCGCTGACGGCGGATACTACGCGGCACAGGCCCAGGCGCAGAAACTGACCGGGGACCAGTGGGGAGTGATGAACGAGACCGGCAGCTTCCCGGGCCAGCCATGGCTGTGGCTGTACCAGCTCTGGTACCACATCCCCGCCTTCGGCAATTCCGCCAACGTGGACCTGATCGCCATCTACCTGACCGGCCTGGCCACCGTGCTGCTGCTCGCGGTGCCGTTCCTGCCCGGACTGCGGGATATTCCTGAGTGGATCCCGGTGCACCGGCTCATCTGGAAGTCCTGGTACGACCGGCCGAAGGGTCCGGGGAAGGGCGCCGGGCAAGTCGGTACACCCACTGCAGGCCGGACGAAGTAGCGCCCGCAGCAGTCAGCGCGCCGCGCCGCGCCCGGGACAGCAGTCCGGGCGCGGCGCTGTGCTGCCTGCGATGTCTGGACCTTGGTCCCTACCGCTGAATAGCGCGTGGCGCTATTGTCCAGAATTACCACCTGCGTGCCCCTCGTACGCGTTGGTGACTACACCCTGGGGAGGGGCCATGAGCAAGACAATTCTGCTAGCTGTAGACGCGGCACGGCATGTCCCTCAGAGTCATGTCGCCGCTGCGGTCACGATGACCCGTGAGCTGAGCCAGGATACTGGCGACCAGGTCATTGTCTTGCACGTGCATGAGTTTGCCGTCGGCAGGTTCGGCAGGCTCCAAGTGGATTGCGCCGAAGGGCAAGGCGAAAGCCTCGTTGCCGAGACCGTCGCCGACCTGAGATCGGCCGGGATCACGGCCGATGGCACCGTCCGCGAGGCTGACTTCGGGCACGTGGCGAGAAAGATTCTGGCGGTGGCCGACGAATATGATGCGCGAATGGTTGTGCTCGGCGCCAGCGGCCGGACGGATATGCCGCATGTCCCGTTCGGCAGCGTCTCGCACCGGCTTATGCATCTGGCCGCCCGGCCGGTGCTGATCGTGCCGAGAATATCGAGCGCTGCGGGCGCGGCCGGGCATTCCGCCGCGACGGTGGCGACCAGCTAGCCGGACGCGGGCTTTCCCGGGGCGCGCTCGCCCCGGGGCGCGCTGGTGGCGAAGCGTAACCTGAACCCATGCGAGCGTGGGTGGTTCATGATCCGGGTCCGGTGGCCACCGGGCCGTTGCGGCTGATCGAGCGGCCGGCGCCGGAGGCGGGCCCTGGCCAGCTGCTGATCAAGGTGGTGTGCTGCGGTGTCTGCCGTACCGACCTGCATCTCGCCGAAGGCGACCTCGATCCCAAGGCGCCGGATGTCACCCCTGGCCACGAGGTCGTCGGCGAGGTGGCAGCGGCGGGGCCCGGCGTCGTGCGGTTCGGCCCCGGGGACCGGGTGGGAGTCGCCTGGCTAGCCGGCACCGACGGCGCATGCCGATACTGCCGTCGCGGCCAGGAGAACCTGTGCCCGCGCTCGGCCTATACCGGCTGGGACATCGACGGCGGCTACGCCGAATACCTGGTGGCCGCGGATGCCTACGTGCACCCGCTGCCCGCCGGGTTCAGCGACGCTGAGCTAGCACCGCTGCTGTGCGCGGGGATCATCGGATACCGCGCGCTGCGCCGCGCCGAGCTGCCGCCAGGGGGCCGGCTCGGCATCTACGGCTTCGGCGGCTCGGCGCACCTCACCGCCCAGATTGCCATGGCTCAGGGCGCCACCGTGCATGTGTTCACGCGGGCCGCCGCCGCCCGCGAGCTGGCGCTTGAACTCGGGGCCGCGTCGGCTCAGGATTCCTACGATCCGTCGCCGGAACCGCTCGACTCCGGGATCATATTCGCGCCGGTCGGCGAGATCGTGCCGGCCGCCCTGGCAGCCCTCGATCGTGGCGGGACGCTCGCGATCGCCGGCATTCATCTCACCGGCATCCCGGCGCTGAATTATGCCGCAGACCTTTTCCAGGAGCGGACCTTGCGCAGCGTCACGGCGAACACCCGTGGCGACGCCGATGAGTTCCTCCGGCTCGCCCAGCAGCTGAGGCTGCGGGTCACCGTCACCCCGTACCAGTTCGCCGAGGCGGACCGGGCCCTCGCCGATCTCGCCGCTGACCGGGTGACCGGCGCCGCCGTGCTGTCAATGTGATCACCTGCGTCACGCGCCCCTCGCGCTGCCCCCGGAGCGCCGCGGCGGCCGGCCGGGGTAGCGAACCAGCGGCCGCGTCAGGCCGGGCCCTTAGGCCCGGCAGCAGACGAGGAATGTCCCTTCCGGTAACGCCCGCGCGCATGTGACGCTGTGATCATGTTCCCCGGATTCTCAGCCATCGCCCTACCCGCCACGTCACCTGGCGCCGCGCCGCAGCCGTCGCAGGCGTCCGCCGATCCGGATACCTGGATCAAGAGCCTGGCCGCCGCTGAGCGCGCATGCTGCTGCTCGGCCAAACCGACTACGGCGGCCGTGCTGCCACCGCGGCCCGGCCGCGCCCAGCAGGTCGACCTGCTGCTGTGCAACCACCACTACCGCGCGGCCAGGGCCGGCCTGGAGAAGGCAGGTGCCGATATTCACCGGGCACCCTGGGCCTGATGCGATGATCCGGGCGGCCCGCCACGCCTAGTCCGCAGCCACCGGGGGGCTCGTTCAGTCCGGGAGCATGTAGGGCCGTACCGGGCGCCAGACGTGCTCAGGCCCGTGCGGGCGGATTGCCTCCAGTGCCTGGCGCAGCGGCCCGGCTAGCCCGCCGGGGTCGTCGCGGGCGACTATGCCCTTGCTCGTATCGATTGCCATCGCGTCCGGCCAGGGCGCCCGCGTCGTGGCCATCTGCGCCGCGACGGCGGGATAGGCGTCCGACGCGCCATCGCGCCTGCGGCTCATCCGCTGGGCGGCCAGGGTGGCGGGTGCCTCGCAGCGCAGCTGGACGAGGTCGGCCGTGGCGGCGCTGGCGAGCGCGGCAGCGGCACTGCGCTGCGCGGCCGGCAGCCACGACGCGTCGATGATGACAGACTCGCCGAGGCCAAGCAGCCGGGCGGCCCGGCTGAGCAGCTCCTCGTAGGTCCGCTCGGTCCAGCCGGGCGCATAGATTCCGGCGCCATAGCCGGCTGCCGACTGATCGCCAGGGGATACTCCGGCGAGTTCCTTGCGGATCCGGTCACTGGACAGGACCGTGAAGCCGAGCTGGCCGGCGAGCGCCCCGGCGAGAGCAGACTTTCCCGTGCCGGGCAGGCCGCCGATCAGGACGAGCGTGACAGCCCCGGCCCGCAGGTGACGCAGCGTGATGGCGATGAGCTGCCGCGCCTGGCCGGCAGCGTGCGGCTCATCCTGGGCCGCCCGGATGCAGGCGACCTTCGCGCGCACGAAGGCGCGGTAGCCGACGTAGTGCTGGCGCAGCGCGGCCGGCGCCGGATCACCAGAGAACTCCAGGTACCAGCGGGTGAATTGCTCGGCGTACCCAGGCTCGCCGAGTCGTTCGAGGTCCATCGCGAGGAAAGCGGCGTCATCGAGCCCGTCGAGCCAGCGCAGCCGGTCGTCGAAGTCCAGGCAATCGAGTATCCGCGGCCCGTCTTCTAGGCAGAAGATGTCGTCGGCTAGCAGATCGCCGTGGCCGTCGACGATGCGCCCTTCGCTGATCCGGGCTCGCAGCAGCGCCTCCCGGCCGGCCAGGAACCGGCTGGTCAGCCGCTGTGCCGCGGCGATGTCGGCGGCGGGCACCGCCGCGCCCTCCAGCGCGCGGACCTGCTCGTAACTGGCCGTCCACCGGTTCCGCAGTTCGCTGGCGCTGCCCTGCTCGGAGATCTCCGGCCGCCGCGGCGAGGCGGCATGCTGCGCTGCGAGCGCCCTGGCCACCTGGCGCAGCGCACCGGCGACCGGCGCCCCGGCCTGGATGAGGGCGGACAGCCGCCGGCTGGCCGGCATCCGGCGCATCACCACCAGGTGGTCGCGGCGGCCGTCAGCCGGGTCGGTGACCGCGGCCACCCCCAGGTACACGTCGGGAGCGAATCGCCGGTTGAGCTCGGTCTCGCGCATGCATGCCGCCTCGCGGGCCTGCGGCGTGCTGAAGTCAAGGAAGCCCAGGTTGACCGGCTTCTTCAGCTTGTAGGCGCGATCGCCTGCGAAGAACACTACGGCCGAATGGGTCTCGCAGACGTCTCCATAGGGCGGCACTGTTGCTATGCCCTGCCGGGCTCGGGCGCGGCCAGGTTGTCGCGAGGCCGTTCGAGGATCTCCTCAATCGGGCGGCGCGGAGTCTGCGGCGCCGGCGGCCCGTAGCCGAGCCTCACGATGACCTGCGGGAACTCAGCCCAAGGCCACCAGGTTCGGTCCTGGCGGCGCATGTCGTGCAGCTCGATCGGCTGATAAAGGAACGATGTCGCTACCCCGTGCCGGGCGGCAGCCAGCAGCACGCGCTGCAGTGCCTGCCCCCCGCGCAGCCAGTCCGCCGCCTCGTCGCGTGCGGTGGACAGCACCGCCAGCTGCGGGAGCCGCTCGAAGGCCCCGGTCAGGCGCGCGGCGCCCGGCGAGGCGTACCCGAGGTCGCGAACCGGTGCCGGGCTCGTCTCCGGCTGCGTGCCCAGGGCGGCCGGCGGGATTCCGTCTGTCGGGCTGCCGCCCAGCCATTTGGACAGCTCAACCCGATGATCGAAGTCCTCAGCGAGTTCCTGGCTTGCCGCATCCGCGATCTCAAGCACCATGGCGGCGTCCCGGGCGCTCAGCATCCTGAGCACCGCGTACTCGAAGCCGGCCTGCTGCTCAAGGTCGATGAGGACAGACTCAGGTACCGGCCGCTCGGAGAACGGGTCCCTGCTGGTGTGCCGCATGCTGATGGCGTCGAACATCTCGTGCTCGGCGAGGCTCGCTGGGCGCCCCTCACTGAGCTGCACCGACGCCAGCAGCGTTGGCTCGCCTCGCGGGTTGGGCAGCGGCCAGATCAGTGCTTTGCCGCCAGACATCCGGATCGCCAGCCGCATGTTGAACAGCGCGGCGCCGCAGCTCAGGTGCAAGGCACGGCCCCGGGGGTCAGCAACCCACAGCATCCGGTCAGGATCGCCGTGCACCTCGATGACATCATCGCTGCTGACCTGGAATCGCCACGGCTGAGTGTTGTGGATCGACGGTGCCGCACCAGCCGCGCTGATGATCCGGCGCAGGATGCCATCGTCTGCAAGTGGCCGGTACACGTCCGCACCTCCTGGAGTTGCCGCCCGCGAGGCGGGTCAGCGGCCTATAGCTGCGCGCCCACGATCGCCGCGAGGTCCGCGAGCCGGCACGTGTAGCCCCATTCGTTGTCGTACCAGCCGAAGATCTTCGCCAGGCTGCCCGATGCCTGAGTCAGCCCGGAGTCGAAAACACACGACGCGGGATCGCCCACGATGTCGCGGGAGACCAGCGGATCGGTGCTGTAGCGCAGGACGCCGGCCAGCGGTCCTTCCGTGGCAGCCTGCTCGAAGGCGCTGTTCAGCTCGTCGGCGGTGACATCGCGGCCAAGGACCGCGGTCAGGTCGGTCAGCGAGCCGTCCGGCACCGGCACCCGGAGGGCGACGCCGTCCAGGCGGCCGGCCAGCTCGGTGATTACCTCGCCAGTGGTGCGGGCCGCCCCGGTCGTCGTCGGCACGATGCTGATGGCGGCGCTGCGCGCCCGGCGCAGGTCCTTGTGCGGAGCGTCCAGCAGCTGCTGGTCCCCCGTGTAGGCATGCACAGTCGTCATGAGCCCCCTGACCAGGCCGAAGTTATCATGCAGCACCTTGGCCATCGGGGCTACGCAGTTGGTGGTGCAGGACGCGTTGGAGATCACGTCATGCTGCCGCGGGTCGTAGTCGCCGTCGTTGATGCCGACGACGACGGTAATGTCGGCGTTCTTGCCCGGGGCGGAGATCAGCACCTTGCGGGCGCCGCCCTTGAGGTGCACCGCTGCGTCGTCCCTGGAGCTGAACCGGCCGGTGGATTCGATCACGATGTCGGCGCCGAACCGGCCCCAGTCGATGGCCGCCGGGTCCTGGCAGGATGCCACCGCGATCGGCTTGCCGCCGACGATGATCGAGTCGCCCGAGAACTCGACGCTGGCACTGATGCGCCCGTAAGTCGAGTCGAAGTCCAATAGGTGCGCGAGGGCGCGGGCATCGGTGATGTCGTTGACGGCAACGACCTCGATGTCATCGCGCTCCAATGAGCGGCGCACGAAGGTGCGGCCGATTCTGCCAAAACCATTGATCCCGACGCGGACTGTCATGTCCGATCCCTCCTGCTTCCCGGGCACCCCCGGGCCTCATCGACGTCCATCCTCACCAGGATGGCCGCGCGGCCCGCCGCGGGCCACGGGCGTAGGCCACCTGCAGGCAGGTCCTTCGGCCCTGGCAGCTGGCCTGATGCGAGGAGCAGTGCGGAGCGGGAGTGGCGCGGCGACCAGGGGTGGCTGGGATGCCCCGTTACGCCGGGGTTTTCAGTGCAGCCTGGCTGACGCAGCCTGGCCGACGCTCACGGCTTCCGGGGCGAGGCCGCCGCCGGTATCGACCTCCGCAGAACTGATCCCGGCCCCGGGCACACCGGCGCCCAGCTTGCCCGGAGCCGGGCGGCGGCAGGCGTCTACCGGTGGGACCGCACGACCACGACGGGGCACTTGGCATGATGCACGACCTGGCTGCTGACCGACCCCATTACGAGCGAGGCGAATCCGCCGCCGCCGCGCATGCCCACCACAATCAGGTCAGCGTCCCCGGATGCGTTAATGAGTTCCTCGGCGGCCACGCCGGTGACCGAGCGGACCGTCACTGAGGCAGGCTTCGATTCGCCAAGCTCCGCCGCAGCCTTGACGGCCGCGGCCTCGGTGACGTGCCGTGCCTGCTCCTCCTCGGCCTGGTCAACCGGGTACGTAATGGGCTTGCCCGTCCAGCCACTTATCGCAACCTCGTGAACTGTCAACACGGTCAGCGGCGCGTGTCGGATTCCCGCCTCTTTCACGGCCCATTCCAGCGCAGGCTGTGCGTGGTCGGAGCCATCCACGCCCACAGTAATTCCAGGCATCGCACTCACTCCTTCTGACAGGGTCACCCGGGACGGGTGCCCAGAGAACGTCCACGATCAGTATCGGGGTGTGGCGCTAGGTAAACCAGGGGCATTGGGCAAGGAAGCGGCAGGCCGTTGGTCCCTTGCCGCGACTGGCCCGCAGCCGGGAGCATGATCAGGGCGGGCGGATCAGATGGCCGGCCGGCTGCGGCCCGGATCCGGCTGGCCGGGCCGCGATGAGCCATCGAGGCGACCGCGGCCGGCCAGGCGGGGGAGCCGGGGCTGCGGGGGACCGGGCCGGAAGTCCTGCGGCAACGACCCGATGGCCTCTGCCGTGCTGGCAGCCAATGTGATCGACTGAGGTAGTCGCTAATACCTGGGACGAGAGCAGCAGGGAGCGAACATGAGCCGCCGCGAAGTACACCTGGATGCCATGCTCCGTCACCTCGGAGCCACCTACTATCAGACGCTGTACGGTCAGGCCACAGCCGCGGATGTAGCCAAGGCAGTCGAGTCTGTTACGGCGGAGGAGGGCCCCGACGGCACCGGGAAGCGGGCTGGAGCTGACCGCCAGGCCGCCGCCGGAGCCGCCGCGCAGGCCAGCGCGTGTACCCCGCAGCGCAGTGCGCGGACTGGCCGGTGGCGGGTTCACGACGTCATGATCGCGGATGTCGTCACCGCCCGTAAGGAAGACACCTACAAGCGGGTCGTGAGCCTGATGAGCGAGCACCGGGTGGGCGAGATACCGGTGCTCGGCAAGGACCGCCACGTGGTCGGCATCGTGTCGGAGGCGGACTTGATCCGCAAGCAGGAGCGCCGCTACCGGCGGATGGGGACGGGCCTGCCCGGGCGCACCCGGCATGAGCGCGCCCAGGCGGAAGGCCGCAGCGTGGCTGAGCTGATGACCTCCCCTGCCATCACGATTCACCCTGACGCTCCGATCGGGGCTGCGGCCAGGCTGATGAACGGGCGTCACATCAAGCTGCTGCCCGTCGTCGACCCGGCAGGCCAGCTGATCGGGATCGTGACCCGCGGCCATCTGCTGAGTGTCTTCCTGCGGCCGGACAGCGAGATTGCCGACGAGGTGCGCGGCGTGCTGCGCAGCGTCCTGCTGGCCGATGCGGATGGCGTGACGGTGACGGCGCACGATGCTGCCATCAGCCTGTCCGGCGCGCTGCCCCCTGACCTGATCGCCGCGGCGGTCCGGCTGGCTGGTGATGTGGACGGCGTCGTGACCGTGGTCAACAAGCTGACCGGCAGCTCGGCCCGTACCGGAGTCACGCCCGGGAGCGGGGTCACGCCCGGCTGACGCGGCGCGGCCTGGCTGTGGCTGCGCAGCGCGGGAAGCCACATCCGCGCTCGAGGCCTCGGTGGAAGTGCGGCCGCGCCGGGCCGCTAGGGACCAAGGGCCTTCCCCGGGACCTGCCGGCCCGGGCGAAGGTCCTCGTGCCGCCGGCCGTTGGACCCTGGCCTCGCACGCAGGCCTGTTGTGGGATCGATGTGACGGGAAGGACCTGATGCGAAAAGACGCGGGGCTGCGGGTCGCCAGTCCGCACACCGCGCAATCGGGATCCGCGAGAAGCCGGATAGGTCCTTCTCGTCATTAAAGCGGATAACCGGGGGTTTAGCAGATGTTTCACGTTCGCGTGCACGGACGCGGCAGCGACGAGGTCGCCGGCACGGCCCGGCTGCTGTCGAGCGCCGCACTGATCGGCGGCCGCGCAGCGCGGGTGGTTACCGGGCCGGCCTCCGGGGCAGGTCCAGTGCACACCGCTATCGCGGCAGCGCACTGCGTGATCGATGGCCGGCAGTCTGGCGCACCTGACCTGATGGCGGACGTGGATGGGCTCATCGTCCAGGACCCCGCTGTTTTGCGCCAGGCGGACGTGTTCGATGGAATCCGCCCGGAGACTTACGTGCTGGTCAATTCCGCCCACGGGTTCGGTGACCTGGGCCTCAGCAAGCGTCTCGCCGGTCAATGCCGCGATCGCCTGATGATCTTGCCGGTGACGGGTCTCAAAGTCGTGCAGCAGGACGGCTGCCTGCTGAGCGCGATGATGGTCGGCGGATTCGCCGCGCTCTGCGGCATTGTCGACCTCCCGGCCGTAGTCGCGGCGATCCAGGGATCCAGTACGCGGCCAGTTGCCGGCGGCGCCTGCGCGGCGGCCAGCGCCGCGCATGATTTCGTGCTGGCCGAGCGGGAGGGGCTGGTTGCGGTCTAGGCCGGGCAAGGTGCCGGGAGGAGGGGCGCAGATGCAGAACGAGAACGCGCAAGGTCCAGGTGACCTTGGCAGGCGGGTCGCGGCGCGGCGGCGGGAACTCGGGCTTACCCGCGCGGAGCTCGCGGCGAGGTCGGGCATGGCGGTGAGCTACCTCGCCTACCTGGAGCAGCACGCGGCCAATGTGGGCAGCGGCGCGCTGATGAGGCTGGCCGACGCGCTCGGGACGACGCCGACCGCGCTGCTTGGCTGCGGGGCTGCCGGACTGCCCAGTGCTGCGGGCACGGTCGGCGCGCCGGCCTGACCTAGTCCTGAGGTGCCGGGGTCTCGCCGGGAGCGGCCGCTGGCCGGCGCCAGGCTGGGGCGCGCCCGGCGGGCTGCGTCGGGCGGGGCCGGGCCTGCAGGGGCGGGATGACCCGGGTCTGCGGCTGGCCTGCTACCACCGTGAGCGCCGAGCCGTGGTGGGTGATGTCCAGCGGCCGCCCGCTCGATACCGTGTAGGTGGCCGCGCCGGCTGTTATCTCAACCCGGAGCTGGCTGCCGCGCATGCTGAGAGCGAAGGCCAGCCGGGTCAGCGCGGCAGGGAGCCGGGGGGCGAAGCCGAGCACGCCGTCCCGGCGGCGCAGGCCCCCGAATCCCATCACCAGCGCCATCCATGATCCGGCGAGCGCGGCCAGGTGCAGGCCGTCGCGGACATTGTTCTCGGAGTCGGTCAGGTCGATGAGCGCCGCCTCGGCGAGATAGTCATAGGCGAGGTCAAGGTGACCGACCTCAGCGGCGATGACCGCCTGGCTGCCGGCCGATAGCGAGGAGTCCCGGACCGTGAGCTTCTCGTAATAGTCGAAGTTCCGTGCCTTCTGCTCGTGGGTGAAGGCATCTGGCCGCAGCACCATGGCCAGGACCAGGTCGGCCTGCTTCACGACCTGCTTGCGGTAGAGCTCGAAGTAGGGAAAGTGCGTCAGCAGCGGGTACTGCGTCGCAGCGGTGCCGGCGAAGTCCCAGACCTGGTGCCTGGCAAAGCCCTCATCCTGCGGATGGATGCCGAGTCGCTCGTCGTAGGGCACGTACATGGCGTCGGCGGCGGCCCGCCAGGCGCTTGTTTCCTCGCTGGTCACGGTCAGCTCGGCCGCGCGCTCCCGGTGTGCCTGCGCCGCGTCGGCGGCGGCCCGCAGGTTCTGCTGGGCCATCAGGTTGGTGTACACATTGTTGTCGCACAAGGCGCTGTACTCATCGGGACCGGTGACCCCGTCGATGCGGAACTCCCCGCTGCTATCGAGATGACCCAGGGACAGCCACAACCGTGCCGTCTGCACTAGCAGCTCCAGCCCCATCCCGGCCTCGAAGCCGCGGTCATCGGTGATGTCGATGTACCTGATGACCGCGTCGGCGATGTCGGCGTTGATGTGGAACGCGGCCGTGCCCGCTGGCCAGTAGCCCGAGCACTCTTCGCCGCCGATGGTGCGCCACGGGAAGGCGGCACCGCGCAGGCCGAGCTGGCGTGCTCGCAGCAGCGCATCGGGGAGTGTCCGGTGCCGCCAGCCCAGCGCGCCGGTCACTGCCGCGGGGACGGTGTAGGTCAGGACCGGCAGCACGAAGGTCTCGGTATCCCAGAAGGCATGGCCGTCATAGCCGGGGCCGGTCAGGCCCTTGGCGGGGATCGCCTGGCCCTCCGCGCGTGCGCCCGCCTGCAGGATATGGAAGAGCCCGAACCTGACGGCCCGCTGGATCTCGGGATCGCCGTCCATGTCGACATCGGCCCGCCGCCAGAAGTCATCCAGGTAGCCTCGCTGCTCAGCGAGCAGGCCGGCCCAGCCTGTGTGCACGGCAGCGGAGAGCGCCGCGTCCACCTGGTCACGCAGCGCGGGCCGGGACCGGATTCCCGACCAGCCGAGCGCGACGAATTTCACCATCCGGAGGCGCTGGCCGGGCTGGAGCACGGTGGCGACCGTGAGCCTGGCCAGATCTGGCCAGCTCTCCGACTGATGGCGGGATTCGGCGTGGCAGTCCACCAGATGATGCATGGCCGCTGCAAGGCGCAGCTTGCTGATGCCGGTGCTGTGCACCAGCAGGGACCGCACGCCGTCGGCGGCATGTTCCTCACTCTGCAGCGGCGCCTCGAGCACGGCCGAGACCCTCGGGTCGCCGTCGGCCGGCGGAAGCTGCTCGTTCGCGACTAGCTCAGATTGCACGACCACCCGGGTCGGGCCATTGGTCGGCTCGATCTCATAGCAGACCGCCGCGATGGCCCGCTGGGTGAGCGAGACCAGCCGCATCGACGAGAGCCGGACACCACGTCCGGCCGGCGAGACCCACTCCGCCTCCCGCCGCAGGACGCCGGTCGTCAAGTCGAGCGTCCGCTCATGCGAGCGGAGCTCCCCGTACCGGACATCGAAGGGCTCGTCATCGACAAGCAGGCGGATCAGCTTGCCGTTGGTGATATTGATGACGGTCTGGCCTGACTCAGGAAAGCCGTAGCCGCGCTCCGCGTACGGCAGCGGCCGCCGCTCGTACAGCCCGTTCAGGTAGGAGCCGGGCAGCGCGTGCGGCTCGCCCTCATCCAGATTGCCGCGCCAGCCGATGTGCCCGTTGCTGAGCGCGAACAGTGACTCCGTCTGTGCGAGCACGCTGAGGTCGAGCCCGCTCTCCCGCAGGCACCAGGGCTCCACGGGAAAGCGCCAGATCACTGCCCGGTGAGCAGCTCCGCGAGGTTAGTCACCACAACGTCTGCCCCCTCCCGTCGCAGCGCGCCGGCCGGACAGGCGGTCATCCCGGCCACGATTCCCCGGCGGGCAGGAACGACCCGGGCCACCTCGGCCCGGGGCCCGTCGGCCCGGGCCTGTCTGCCCGGGCCTGCAGCCGGAGTATCTGCCATAATCGAAGACTAGATCATGGGAACGAAATGCTGTCCGGCCCGGCCCGGCCCGCGTGCCGTCGCAGGCAGGCGCCGAGCGTCTGCTGCCGCGCGGCGGCTCGCCCGACGCCGGTCTGGGTGAGCACGCCGTCAAGATCGAAGCGGCAGGCGCGCTTCCGGTCTGGCATCCAAAGCACCAGGCCGGCCTAGAAGCACACCGGCCCGCGCGAGACATTGATGCCGGCGCAGGACAGGCCGGCCGAGGACGTGGCAGATGGACCCGGAACCTGCTGCCGAGCACGTGCGGCGCAGCACGCGGTCGCAGGGCAGGCTGGAAACAGGCCCGCCGCGCGACGGCCGGCGGGCGCCAGGTTATCCGTTTCGCGGGCCCGGATGGGCCGGACGGGTGGTCCCGTTCGCCATCGTTGCCGTGCTCGCCGAGGCCAGCCTGGCGCTCCCGGAAGTTTCGGCATCTGGTCCCGCCCAGATTGCCACCATCGCCAGCGTGGTCCTGCTGGTGGCAACGGCTGCGGCGTTCGCGCTGCCCTGGGCCACGCTGCCGGAATGGGCGCCGGTGCTGGTGCCGCTCACCTATACCGCATCCGTCCTCGCGCTCACGATCGCGGCCGGCAGTTCATCGGGCGTGGCGATCGTTGCCCTGATGCCTGTCGTCTGGACGGCCCTGTTCCACCGCCGGTGGGAGTCGGTCTGCGTCGTCGCCGCGGTCATCGTCTCGGTGATTGTCTTCTCTCTCCTGCCGGCGGCCGGCCCGGCGCCGGTGATTATCCGGCGGGTGGTCTTCTGGGGAGCGCTCGGCGTCCTGATCTCGGTCGCCACGCACAGCCTGCGGGAGCGGATCCGGCGCTCGCAGGTCGAGCGCGGGCGGCTACAGGAGCGGCTGCACCAGGTCAGCCTGATGCGGGACCGGGATCGCATCGCCAGCGACCTGCAGGATCGGGTGATCCAGCGGATATTCGCGGCCAGCCTGTCACTGCAGGCGGCCCTGGCCCTGGCCGGTGATACCGAGGTCGGCCGCCGGATAGAAGGTGCGACCCGCGAACTCGATGAGGCTACCCGGCTGGTCAGGCAGTCTATTTTCGGGCTCAGGAGCCGGCCGGGCGGCAGCAGCCTGCGCCGCTGCGTGCTGGACCTGTGCGGTGAGTTCGCGTCAGCTCTCGGCACTGCGCCCGACGTATCGTTCAGCGGATCCATCGACGGCGCCGTTCCTGATCGCACCGCGAAGCAGCTGCTTGAGGTGCTCCGCGAGACCCTCGCGGTGGTCGGGGAGCAGCCCGGGCCGGTGCAGGTCGCGGTCGCTGCCGGGGATGACGCACGGCTGACCGTCACCACGGCGCGCCAATGGACGCCGGCCGGGCAGGCACCGGACTCAGACAAGGTCCAGGCGCTGTGCCAGATCGCGCGCCAGATCGGCGCCGTTGTCGAAATCGGATCGGCGGCTGGCGGGACCAGGCTGAGCTGGCAGCTCCCGCTCGGCGACGGAACCCGCGCCTAACGTGGGCCGATCCCCCGCCGGCCTGGTCGGCGGGGGATCGGGTCTGCGGGCTGCAGCTGGCTGGCCGTCCCGGCCTGCCTGGGTCAGCTCGGCCTGATGTGCTGGATCGGCTGGACCGGAATCTTCCGCTCCGTCGCCGGCGACCCCTTCGTCTTGAGGTCAACGACCACCTCAAGGATGCCCTTGTCATAGCTAGCCTGGATGTGCTCCTCATCCGCGCTGGCTGGCAGCGCGATGTGCCGGGCAAAGGATCCGTAGCGGAACTCCGAGTGGTGCTTGTCCTCGGCATGTTCGTGCCGGTCTGCCTTGATGGACAGGACGCCGCTCGCCACCTTCACATCAAGCTCCTTCTCCGGGTCGAGGCCGGGAAGCTCGGCGCGCACCACGTAGCGGCCGTCCTTGACGTAGTCCTCCATCCGCATTGCCTGGGCGGACATCGGGTGGAGCATCGTCAGCGGGGACTCCAGCCAGTCGAAGAGATCGGCAAACGGCCCCCTGTAGTCCTTGCGCGTGAGCGTACTCATCGGACCACACCTTCTCTCACCTACGGTGATCTGCACTTCCATCGCATCGCCCGCGAACCCGCCGCAGTAGGGGCAAAGGTGGTCAATGCGCGGGACCTTCGGGCCGCGCATCTGGCTGGCCGCCGCCCGCCGCCGGCCGCCTGGTCAGGGCCCGCCTGCACAGGATCCTCAATGAGCACGGGCTGCGAAACGGGACCGCGGTCTTCCTTCCGTACGACCAGGGACTCGAGCACGGGCCCAGGGACTTCTTCGCCAACCCGGCCGTCGCCCTGACCACTCTCGAGCTGGGAGCATATATAACGATTTGTAATGATGTGTTCATGCGCACACCAGCCGGACGTCGTGCCCGGTGCCAAAGGGACCTAGGTCCCGCGAGCTCGGGCCGGGCGTCTCTGCCGGTTCTCCGGCCCTGGCCGCGACAGTGACAGTGCAGCACCTGCCGCCTAGGAAATACCGCGCATGGGGATCTGGCCGGAGCGGTCAGGTGCCGGCAGCCTGACGGGGGTGTTGGCTGACTGGTGCCTTGCGCGGCAGGAATAACACGACATGCGGTAGCCGCGAGAGGCCTGGCGCAACCCGGCCAGAGGGAGAGGTCATGGTCGAGGCGCGGCAGCTGCGGGAGCTTACCCAGGTGCAATCCCTGTGGCTTCTCGGCAGCGTTCCGGTCGGCCGGGTGGTATTCACCCAGCACGCGCTGCCTGCCATCCGCCCGGTCAATCACATCGTCGTGGGCGACAAGATCATCATTATGACGAATCTCGGTGCCGCCATCAGCGTCCAGGCTGCGAGCGACGGCGGGACCGTGGTGGCCTACGAGGCCGACTTGATCGATCCGGACACGCATCTCGGCTGGAGCGTGGTCGTGATCGGCAAGGCGGGCCGCGTACTTGACGAGGCTGAGAGAGCAGGGTACCGCCAGTCCCTGCATCCATGGGTCGCCGGAGAGATGGATGATCTCATAGCGATCCGGGCCGAGCTGGTGACCGGATACCAGTTGGTCGCAGCCGAGGCGCCGCAGGCGACCATCGGCTAGCCGGGCCACCGGGCCTGCCCGGTTCGGGCAGGCGCCTGCCCCGGCCGGGGGAGCGCTGACCTGAGGCCAGTGGCAGCCCGCCTGACCTCACGCCAGCGGCATCATGCCGTGCAGCGGGAAGATCGCTCGCTGGGTCGCCAGGATCGTCTGATCCAGCGGGTCGCCCGGATCGTAGCCTGACTCGAACGGGATGAACTGGGCGGCAGCGCCTTCGGTCATCAGCTCAGGGGCCGGCCGCCCGGTCCGCTGCGTCGCATAGTCGCGCCACTCTTGCGGGATCTCGGTGCCGGGATCGAGCGGCCGGCCGGCCGCCTCGGCGAGCAGGTGCGTCCACGTCCTTGGCACCACCTGGACAAGCTCATATCCGCCGCCGCCGGTCAGCAGCCAGCGGCCGCCAGCGTACTCGTGTGCCAGCTGATGCATCTTGGCATGGGCCGCCCGCTGCGCGTCGATGCTCACCTGCAGGTCAGCGAGGGGATCGCGCCAGTGGGTGTCGCAGCCGTGCTGGCTGACCAGGATCTGCGGCGCGAACACCTGCAGTAGCGGCGGCACGACAGCATGGAATGCGCGCAGCCACCCGGCATCCCTGGTGCCGGGCGGCAGGGCCACATTGACCGCCCAGCCGACCGCGTCCGGGCCGCCGGTCTCTGACGGCAGGCCCGTGCCGGGAAACAGGGTCGCCGGATGCTCGTGCAGGCTGATGGTCAGCACCCGCGGATCGTTGTAGAATGCCGCTTGCACGCCGTCGCCGTGATGCACGTCGATATCGACATAGGCGATCCGCTCCGCGCCCGCCGCCAGCAGCCAGGCGATCGCGATTGCCGGGTCGTTGTACACGCAGAAGCCGCTGGCGCTGGCGCGCATCGCGTGGTGGAGGCCGCCGGCGATGCTGGCTCCATGCTGAGCCGACGACGTCCAGACCGCGCGGGCGGCGGCGAGAGTTGCCCCGGCCACCAGCGCGGCGGCCTCGTGCATGCCGCGGAACACCGGGTCGTCCTCGGTGCCGAGCCCGTAACTCAGCACCGATGCGTCGGGAGCGCTGCCGCCCGCGCGCCGGACTGCCGCGATGTAGTCAGGGTCGTGCACCAGCTCAAGCTCGGCGTCGGTAGCCGGCGCCGGGGCCGCTACGGTCACCCCGTCCGCGGACAGCACCCCGAGCGCGCGGGCCAGTGCCATCGTCAGCTCGACCCGGACCGGCGCCAGCGGATGCTCGGGCCCGAAGTCGTACCTGGTCAGCTGCTCATCCCAGGCGAGGTGCAGGGTGCAGGCCATCTGGTCATCCTTTCCTAACGCGACGCGGCGCTGGCACCTTGTCCTGCCTGCCACATCTGCTGGTACGCGCCGCTCGCGCTGATGAGCTCGGCGTGGGTGCCGCGTTCGGTGACCTTCCCCTGCCGCAGCACGAATATCTCGTCCAGCAGGTCGAGTCCGTCGAGGTCGTGCGTGATCAGCAGGGTCGTGCGGCCTGCCGTCGCGGTCAGCAGGTCCCTGGTGAGTGCCTGACGGCTGTCGCGGTCAAGGTGCGCGGTGGGCTCGTCGAGGATGAGCAAGGCGGGATCGGCGAGCAGGGCCCTGGCGAGGGCGAGCCGCTGCCGCTGGCCGCCGGAGAGCGTGGCGCCGTGGGCGCCGACCTGGGTGTCCCAGCCCAGTGGCAGGGAGCGGATCCAGTCCAGCAGGCCGGCCCGGGCGGCCGCGTCGGCGCGCTGCTCGTCGGTCGCGCCGGGCCGGGCCAGCTGGAGGTTGTCCCAGATGGTGGTGCTGAAGATGTGCGGATCCTGCGGGCAGCCGCCGATCCGGGTCCGGATGTCGTCAGCGGCGTAGGCAGCCAGGTCAAAGCCGTTCAGGGTGACCGTTCCGGCAGCGATGTCGATGAAGCGGAGCAACACGGCGGCCACCGTTGACTTCCCGGCGCCATTGGGGCCGACCAGGGCGATCCGGCGTCCTGGCGGCAGGTCCAGATCGATGCCATCGAGGGCCAGCGGGCCGCCGGGCTGATAGCGCACCCTGGTGCCGCGCATCGTCACATGTAGCGGGCCGTCCGGCAACGGCCGCGCCGTGGCGGGCTCGCGGACCGGATCGGGAGCGTCCAGGACCGTAGCGATCCGGCCCGCCGCTACCCGCGCCTGCCCGAGCTGGACGGCTGCGGCAGGCAGGGTGATCACTGCCTCGAAGGCGGCAAGGGCCGTCAGGGTCAGCACTGCCAGCGGTACCCTGGTCAGCGTTCCGCTACCGGTGGCGGCAACGCCGAGCACCAGGACGCCCCAGAGCGTCAGCCCGGAGATAGCTGCGCTCAGCCCGGTGCCAAGACCGGACACCGCGGCATTCCTGCGGGCCTGGGCGGCCAGATCCGCGTCGGCAGCTGTCACGGCCGTGAGCCCGGTCTCCTGCGCGCCGAAGGCGTGCAGGTCGGCAGCGCCAGCGAGCAGGTCGGTGAAGCTTGCCGCCAGCTCGCCGCGGGCCGGCGCGAGGCGCCGTGCCGCCCCCCGCGCGGACGCGGCGGCGAGGGCGGGCACGCCGACGCCGGCCGCCAGCAGCCCCGCGGCCAGGACGGCCCCGGCGGGCGCGAGGATGAGCAGGCAGGCGATGACCGCCCCGGCGCCCACCAGCGCCGCGGCGAGCGGCGGGACGATGCCCCTGATGAACAGGTCCTGGGTGGCGTCGACATCGGAGATCAGCCGGGTCAGCAGGTCGCCGGAGGAGAACGCGGCCAGGCCGGCCGGGGCCAGCCGTTCCAGCCGCCGGTAGATGCTGACCCGCACGTCGGCCAGGATCCGGAACGCTGCGTCGTGCGAGGCAAGCCGCTCGACATAGCGGGAGACCCCGCGGCCGACACTCAGGCCGCGGACGGCCACCACGGCGACCGATATCGCCACGATGCTGGGATGCTGGGAGGCGCGGGCGAGCAGGAACCCGGAGACCGCGAGCAGGGCCACCCCGCAGCCGGTGGCGGCGGCGCCGGCAGCTACCGCCACCAGCAGCTGGCTGCGCAGCGGCCGGGCGAGCCGGAGCAGCCGCAGCAGCGGATCGGCTCCCGCGCCCCCGGCGCCCGGCTCGGCATCGATCCCGGCGCCCGGCCCGGTGCTGTGGCCCGCCACCCCATTCGGCCCGGTCGCGGCGGGGGTCGCCGCGGTCATGGCGTGACCGCCAGGCCGGCCGGGCGGCCCGGTGCCCGGGCAGCACCATCCGGCGCGATGAATCTGCCGTGGTCCAGGACCAGGACGCGGCCCGCGTGGTCAGCGCCCCGGGCCATCCGGTGGGTGATAAGGACGACGGTGCGGTCGGCCAGCTGGTCGTCGATTGCCGCGCTGAGCGCGGCCGCGCTGGCCGGGTCGAGATGTGCGGTGGGCTCGTCGAGCAGGAGCAGCGGGGCCTGGCGCAGGAATGCGCGAGCCAGCGCGATCTTCTGCCGCTGCCCGGCTGACAGCCGCCGGGCGCCCTCGGTGAGCGGGGTGTCGTAGCCGCGGGACAGCCGCTGGATGAAGTCGTCGGCGCCGGCCATCCGGGCGGCAGCCACGATGTCCTGCGGCTGCGCGCCAGGCTGGCCCAGGGCGATATTGTCAGCGACCGTGGTGGCGAACAGGTGCGGGTTCTGCGGAACCCACGCGATCTGGCGCAGCCATTCGTCAGCGGGAATCTCCGTCAGGTCCGTGCAGCCCGCCACGATGGTCCCGCAGGTCGGCTCGGCGAACCGGAGCAGCATGGCAAGCAGGGAGCTCTTGCCGGCGCCGCTCGCACCAGTCAGGATGATCCGCTCCCCGGGGCGGATGGTCAGGCTGATGTCGTCGAGCGCAGGCTGGTCCCGCCCCGGGTAGGCCAGGGTCACTTCGCGCAGCCGGATCTCTTCGCGCCGCAGGTCGACTGCGGGGGGCGCGGCACCGGCCGGTGCGGTGCCGGCGCGCCCGGGCAGCGGGGCATCGAGGATCTCGAAAGCGCGGTGCGCCGCGGTCGCGCCCTCAGTGCTGGCGTGGAACTGGGCGCCGGCATTCCGCAGCGGGAGATAGGCCTCCGGCGTGAGCAGCAGGACCAGCAGCGCTGTCTGATAGCCAAGGTGGCCGGTCAGCAGCCGGAGACCAACCTCGACGGCGACCAGGGCGGTGGCCAGCGCGGCGGCAAGTTCAAGAACCAGGGCCGACAGGAAGGCCACCCGCAAGGTAGCCATGGTCGCGGCCCGATGAGCGCTGGTGACCTCCATGATCACCGTGGCCTGTGCCCTGGCCCTGCCGAACACCTTCAGGGTGGGCAGCCCCGCCACCACATCGAGGAAATGGCCGCCGAGGCGGGCCAGCAGCTGCCACTGCCGCTGGGTCTGGGCCTTGGTGTGCAGGCCGATCAGGACCGCAAAGATCGGGATCAGCGGCAAGGTCACCGCGATGATCACCGCGGAGATCCAGTCCGCGAACGCCACCCGCGCCAGGACAGCGATCGGGACGGCCACGGCGAGCACAAGCTGCGGGAGATAACGGGCGAAGTACGCATCAAGCCCGTCCAGCCCCTTGGTCGCCAGCGTGGTGATTTCCCCCGCCTGCTGGCCGCCCAGCCAGCCGGGCCCCAGCCGCAGGGCGTGCCTGGCGAGCTGCTGCCGTAGCCCGGACTTCACCGCCGCCGCCGCGCGCAGCGCCGCGACCTCCCCGCCAGCGGATACCGCGGCCCGCCCGGCCACGACCAGCGCCAGCACCGCCAGGACGGCGGCCAGTTGGCTGAGCCCGGTGCCGCGTGCCGCGCCTGCCAGGGCCCGGGCCAGCAGGCCCGCTTGCACCAGGATCAGTCCGGTGCCTGCCAGCCCTAGCCCGATCGTCCCCGCCAGGTAGCCGCGGGCCGCCCTCGCGTGCCGCAGCAGCCGTGGATCAAACGGCCTCACGGCTGGCCAGCTGCTAGCCGGGCGGCGGGCGCAGCGCCCGGAATGACATCGGGCGCAGTGATGTCAGCCGGGCCCAGCCGCTTGCGGAGCACCCAGTATGTCCATCCCTGGTAGGCGAGCACCACCGGCGTGAAGATGACCGCGACCCAGGTCATCACCATGAGCGTGTAATGCGCGGAGGAAGCATTGGTGACCGTGAGGCTGAAGGCGGCCGCGGTGCTGGATGGCAGCACGTTCGGCCACAAATCACCGAACAGGATCGCGACTGCCGCCACGATCGTGATGGCGGTCAGCGCGAAGGCCCAGCCTTCCCTGGAGCGCATCGCGGCAGCCAGGGCAGCCAGCAGCGCGACCGCGGCCAGCGCGGCGGTGAGGTCGGTCCCTGGCTTGCCGTGGGCGACCTGGCTGGCCACCAGGAAACCAGCGGCCAGCAATACCACCGCGGGGCCGAGCCGCAGCGCGATCGTGCTGGCGCGGTACCGCACCTCTCCGGCCGTCTTCAGGGCGAGGAAGATCGCCCCGTGCAGCGTGAACAGGGTGAGCGTAGTAAGGCCGCCGAGCAGGCCGTAGGGGTTAAGCAGCGTCAGCAGGTTGCCCGTGTAGACGTGTGCCGCGTTCAGCGGCACGCCGCGGACAATATTGGCGAACGCGACCCCCCACAGCAGCGCGGGCACGGCAGATCCGAAGAAGATCGCCCGGTCCCAGTTGCGGCGCCAGCGGTCGCTGTCCACCTTGCCGCGGAACTCGAACGACACACCGCGCACGATCAGCGCGACCAGGATGATCAGCAGTGCTAGGTAGAAGCCGCTGAACAGCGCCGCATACCAGAGCGGGAAGGCGGCGAACGTCGCCCCGCCGGCCGTGATGAGCCACACCTCGTTGCCGTCCCATACCGGGCCGACTGAGTTGATCAGAATGCGGCGGCCGGTCTCGCTGCGGCCCACGAACGGCAGCAGGATCCCGACCCCGAAGTCAAAGCCTTCCAGGACGAAGTATCCGGTCCACAGGACCGGAATCAGGATGAACCATACGGTCGCGAGGTTCATGGCACTCTCCAGGCTCAGTACGAGAAGGCGGGCAGCGGCTCACCGGTGTCTGGCACTCCTGGCGACTCGCTCTGCGAGGTCTGCAGCACGCCGAAGACGGTCCACGGCTGACGGCCCATCTCGGTGAAGATCCACCCCATCGTGCTGGCCAGGTACGGCAGCCCGACGCCCCAGATCGCGGCCCGGCAGAACCACTGGCTGCGCGGGATCCTGCGGCGCCTGGTCCGCCACAGCCCGGCCAGCGCCAGCAGGGCGGCGAGCATGCCGAAGCCGATCATGAGCCGGAACGACCAGTAGGTCACCGGGACGATCGGCTTGTAGCTGCCCGGGCCGTACTTCTTGACGTAGGCGCGCTGCACATCGTTGATCCCCTGTTCCGTGCCGTGCGGGTTGAGCGTCGCGATCAGGGACAGGAGGTAGGGAACGCGCACGCTCCATACCTCCGAGCCGCCGTTCAGTGCTCCGACGGTGAAGAGCGAGAACGATGCCGGCGCCTCGGTGTTGTACAGCGCTTCGGCTGCCGCCATCTTCATCGGCTGCTGGGAGTCCATCAGCCTGGCCTGTATGTCGCCGGTGACGAAGGTCGCGAGGCCGGCGATCAGCGTGACCGTGAGGCCGAGCCGCATAACTCGCCGGAAGAGCGCGGTATCGCTGCGGCGCGCCAGGTGCCATGCGCTGGCCGCGATCAGCACCATCCCGGCCGTGACGAAGCTGGCCAAGATCACGTGCGGCCAGGCGGCGAGCACGGTGGAGTTGGTCAGCAGCCTGACGATGCTCGTCAGCTCCGCGCGGTGGGTCACCGGATTGACGCGGTAGCCCACGGGGTGCTGCATCCACGAGTTCGCGGCGAGAATGAAGAAAGCCGACAGGTTGGTGCCGATCGCGGCCAGCCAGATGGTGGCCAGGTGCAGCCGCGGCGAGAGCTTGTCCCAGCCGAAGATCCACAACCCGAGGAATACCGATTCCATGAAGAACGCGAGCAGGCCCTCCATTGCGAGCGGCGCGCCGAAAACATCTCCGACAAAGCGGGAGTAGGCAGACCAGTTCATTCCGAACTGGAACTCAAGCACAATTCCCGTGACGACACCTACGGCAAAATTGATCAAGAAGAGCTTACCGAAGAACTTCGTCATCCGCAGATATGCCTGGTCCTTTTTGACGAACCACGCTGTCTGCATGGCCGCGACCAGGATCGAGAGTCCTATGGTGAGCGGCACGAAAATGAAGTGATACACAGTGGTAATTCCGAATTGCCACCGTGAGAGGTCGAGCATACTCACCAGGCCCCTCCTTCTGGCGGCGGCCGCGCTTTCGCAGCCGCTAAGGACCGTGACCATCCAAGCGGGGCGGCGGCCTTAGGTGCAGAGTCGACCGGCCCGGCAGCCACGGGACCTTCGTCACCCCAGCCCCAGCCGTAAAATCGCGGGCCGAAGGTCCCTGCCGATCAGGCCGCATTGCTCCTGACCGCGGACGGCGGGTCAGCGACGCTAGAGAGGACGGTGCCACACTCGGGAGGTGGAGTAAGTGAGCGACATGCAGCCAGGGACTGGCCCGCGACGGCGTGTCGTCGTTGGCGTGGACGGAACCCCCAACTCGCTGGCTGCGCTGCGCCGGGCCGCCGATCAGGCCGGCCAGCGCGACGCCAGGCTCGAAATCGTCTACGTCATCCCGGCGGGCGCCAACGGGGCGGCCGAGGCGTCCGGCTACGAAATGCTGAACATGGCGGTGCGGCACGTCAGTCCGCGCGGTCTTGACCGGCCGGCTGACCGCCTCGTGGCCCGCGGCAAGGCCGCGGAGACTTTGGTGCAGCTGAGTGCCGGCGCCGAATTGCTGGTGATCGGCGCCCGCATCCACTCCGGGTACGGAAACCTGCTGGGCGGCGACGTGGTCTCGTATTGCCTTAGCCATGCCCGCGGCACAGTCGACATCTGTGCTGATCAGCGCGCGCACGCGGCGCAGCCGGCAGCGCAGGCGGCCGGCCGCAGCGGTGCGTGCCCTCCGCGAAGCCAGGGAGTGAAGTGAATAGCGATGACAGCGACATTCGTGCGGGTGGCCGACGCGGCGCGTCAAGGCGACCGTGTGACGGCAACCAGCGTGGCGGAATACCGCACCGCTGGACGCATCGTCGTCGGCGTCGATGACACGCCGGCCGGTCAGGCCGCCCTGCGCTGGGCGGTTGCCAAGGCAAAGTCCGACGGTGCCCCGCTGGTCGCCGTCCGCGCCTGGGCGCTGGGGCTGCCCAAGCACGGCGGGCGCCGTCTGCGGCATTCCGACCGCACCCCGGTTGTCCTTGCCTTCGCCGGAGAAAGCCAGCGCGAAGCGGCTAACGCGCTCGTCCGGCGGGTGTTCGACAGCGCGGCCGGCGGCCTCCCGCACGACGTGGCCGTCCGGATCGAGACCCCGGAGGGTGAGCCGGGCGAAATGCTGACGCATACCGCGATAGCCGACGGGGATCTACTAGTGCTGGGCGAGGAGAACTGGCCTAGCTGGATGCGCATCGTCCACGGCTCAGTCAGCCGTTATTGCTCCCGGCATTCGCGCTGCGCTGTTGTCATCGTCTCGGCCGCGGAGATTCCCGCTGAGCCGGCCGTGGACACGCGAGGCGCGGGCGACGAGGGTTCTGCAGTTCCTGAGCAGGCGAGGGGAGCAGCGTCATGAGGGCCCGGGTGGGTGACCGGCTGGTCATCGAGGATGGCAACAACAGGGTCGGCATCGTCATGAGCGTCCTTGGCGATGACGGGTCGCCACCCTATGTCATCAAATGGCTAGGTGACGGGCATGTCGCCATGGTATTTCCCGACCAGTATGCCCGTGTAGTGCCCGGTGGACACCCCGCAGGCCTGCTCTTCGAAACGGAGACAGACCAGTGACCATACCCGTGGCCACGTCAAACTACGCGCTGCTCACCGACGGCACCACGGTTGAGATCCGGCAGGCCAGTCCGGCCGACACCGACGCGGTGCGCGATATGCATGCGGCGATGTCGCCAGACAACATTTACCTGCGGTTCTTCAACCTCAGCCTGAGCGCTGCCGACCAGGAGGCGAAGCGGGTCTGCCGCGAGCCCGGCCCGGACCACGCGGCGCTGCTGGCCTGGCACGAAGGGAGGCTGGTCGGCGTCGCCAGCTATGAGCCTTCGGGCAAGCCCGCAACCGCGGACATCGCTTTCGCCGTCTCCGACGAGATGCACGGCCGCGGGGTCGCGACCCTGCTGCTGGAACATCTGGTGTCGCTGGCCAGGCGACGGAAGCTGGAAGTCTTCACCGCGGAGACACTCGCCGACAACACCGCGATGCTCCGGGTCTTCGCCGACGCCGGGCTGCCCGTGCGGCGGCGGAGCGTCGATGGCGTGGTGGAAATTACGTTCCCGCTCCCTGGCAGCGAGGACCAGCGCCTCTATGGCTATCTGGATTCGGTGGCGAGCCGGGAGAGCCGGGCGGACGTGGCCAGCCTGCGTCATCTGCTGCAGCCAGCCTCAGTTGCCGTCGTGGGCGCGAGCCGGCACCGCGGAACCGTGGGCCGCGCCATCCTGCACAACATAGTGACCGCCGGTTTCATCGGGACTGTCTATGCGGTGAACCCGCACGCCCGGTCCATGGAAGGCGTGCCCTGCATCCCATCGGTGACCGATCTGCCCGAGGCTGCCGACCTCGCCGTTATCGCGGTACCGGCAGCCGCAGTCGCCGGGGTCGCGGCGGCGTGCGGTCGCCGGGGAGTCCGGTCGCTGGTAGTGATCACGGCTGGCCTGGGTCCCGAAGGCGCTGACCTGCTGGCGATCTGCCGCCGGTACGGCATGCGCCTGGTCGGCCCGAACTGCTTTGGCATCGCCGTGCCTCGGATCGGCCTGGATGCGACGTTCGCCGTCGAGCATCCGCTGCAGGGCTCGGCTGGCCTGGTCGTCCAGTCCGGGGGCGTGGGCATCGCCGTCCTTGAGCACCTGTCCAGGCTCGGCATCGGCGTTTCGTCCTTCACGTCGGTGGGCGACAAGTACGACGTGTCAAGCAATGACATGCTCATGTGGTGGGAGCAGGATCCCGCGACCCGGCTCGCCATCCTCTACGTGGAGTCTTTCGGCAACCCGCGGGCCTTCGCCCGCACCGCGCGCCGGGTAGCTGAGCATTTGCCGGTGCTGACCGTTCTTTCCGGCCGGTCCGCGGCTGGCCAGCGGGCGGCGGCATCGCACACGGCCGCGGCCGCCACCCCCCTGGTCACGCAGGAGGCGCTGTTCGAGCAGGCCGGCATCATCGCGGTGCCCAGCCTGGGTGAGCTGATCGAGGCCGCTGCCATGCTCCGCTGCCAGCCGCTCCCGGTGGGCAAGCGGGTAGCGATCGTGTCCAACGCCGACGGCGCCGGCGTGCTGGCCGCTGATGCCTGCGGCGACAACGGCCTGCAGGTAGCCACGCTCCGCGCGGGGACCCAGCGCAAGCTGGCCAGGCTGCTGCCGCAGGGCGCGGCAGTCGGCGGCCCGGTGGACACCACTGCCGCAGTCGGCCTCGACGCCTTCCGCGCTGCCCTGGAAGAGACCGCGGCTGATGACGGCGTCGACGCGGTGCTGGCGCTCGTTGTGCCGACCGCCATCTGTGACCTGAGCCGCGCGCTCGCCGGCGCCCGGCTGGCCAAGCCGCTCGCGGCGGCAGTGCTTAACCAGGCCGAGGCCGTACGCGTGATAAGCCGGGATGGCGCTGGCCAGCATCACGGCGACAGCGCGCCGGCCACGCCAGAAGGCAGTCCGGACGGCGCTTCAGCCGTCCCCGCCTACGCCTATCCCGAGGATGCCGCGCGGGCACTCGGTCATGCGGCCCGCTACCAGACCTGGCTCGGCAGGCAGCGGGGCACCCTGACGGAGTTCACCGGGTTGCGGACCGCCGATGCGCGAGCGGTGATCTCCCGCTACCTCGCGTCAAGCCCGGCCGGCGGGTGGCTGCCCGCAGCCGCGGCAGCCGAACTACTGGCCTGCTACGAGATCCCGGTGGTCGCGAGCCGCCTGGCCGCCGACGAGGACGAGGCCGTTCGCGCCGCTGCCGGGCTGGGCGCCCCCGTCGTGCTCAAGGCAGCGGCCGAGGGCCTGGTGCACAAGACCGACGCCGGTGCGGTCAAGCTGGACCTGCACGGCGAGGAGGAGGTCCGGGCCGCCTACCGGCAGCTGGCCGCTGCCTTCGGGGCTGGCCTGTCCGGCGTGCTCGTGCAGCCGATGCTGGCGGACGGCGTTGAGATCCTGATCGGCCTGGTACAGGAGCCCATATTCGGGCCGCTGATCGTGTTCGGGCTCGGCGGTGTCGCTACCGAGGTCCTGGGCGACCATGCGGCCCGGCTGACTCCGCTGACCGACGTGGACGCGGACGAGCTGATCAGGTCCGTGCACGCCGCGCCCTTGCTGCTCGGCTACCGCGGCAGGCCAGCGGTCGACATCAAGGCGCTCACCGACACCCTGCTGCGGGTGTCCCGGCTTGCCGACGATCTCGCTGAGGTCGCCGAACTCGATCTCAACCCCGTCATCGCCCGCCAGGACGGAGTCCAGGCAGTCGATGTACGGGTCCGGATCAGCCCAGCGGAACCGCAGGATCCATTCCTGCGCAAGCTGCGCTGAGCCTGCCAGGCAACTAGTGAACTGAGGGAGGCTGAGCAAGATGTCAGTACACCAGGATGGCGGTGCTGCTCGCATCGTTGTTGGAGTGGACGGATCGGCGCCATCGCGGGCCGCCCTCCGCTGGGCCATCCGGCAGGCGGAACTTACCGGAGCGACCATTGATGCGGTGATCGCCTGGCAGTATCCGGTCGCGACGGCCGGCTACGCCTGGGCGCCTGTCGCCGTCATCGACAGCATCGATCTGCAGGAGGCCGCTGAGAAGACACTGGCCGACGAGATCGGTGAGGTGGCCGGCGGCAGTCCGGTCCAGGTCCGGTCCAGGGTGGTCGAGGGCATTGCCGCGCAGGCACTGCTCGCCGCCGCAGTCGGGGCGGAGCTGCTGGTTGTCGGCAGCCGCGGCCACGGCGGCTTCGCCGGCGCGCTGCTCGGCTCGGTGAGCCAGCACTGCGTGCACCACGCGAGCTGCCCGGTTGTGATCGTCCGCGGCTGAGCGCCAATCGGAGCGTGGTGGCCAGGACGGAGGTGCCCGATGAAAGCCAGGCTACGGCTCAGCCGGGCGCTCCGGCTTGACCGCAACCCGCTGCGGCGCGGCGCGGACCGGCTGGAGAGCGCGGTGGTGCTCGGGCTGTCAGCGATATTCCTGGTCTGCGCGCCGCTGCTTGCGGTACTGGGCGGCCGCTGGGCTCACCAGGCTGGCCTGGAGGAACAGCGCGCGCAGCGGGCGTGGCATCAGGTCGCGGCGGTAGCGCTGCAGTCAGCGCCGGCCCAGGCGGCTGAGGTCTATGCGTCCGAGTGGGACGACGTCGGGGTGCCGGCGAGGTGGACGATACCGGGCGGCGCCCAGCACGTCGGCGAGATCATCGCGGCGGGCGGCATCCAGGCAGGCCAGGAGGTGCGGATCTGGATCGACGGCTCGGGCTGGCAGACGGGCCCGCCATTGTCGGCCAGGCAATTGACAACGCGGGCTATCGGCGCGGCCGCGCTGGCACCTGCTGTCCTGGCGGCTGCGCTCTTCAGCACCGGCTGCCTGGCGCGGTGGCAGCTGAACCGCCGCAAGCTCGCTGCCTGGGAGAGCGACTGGGCGCTCGTCGAGCCGGAATGGACCGGGCACCGCTAGCCGCTGCGGGAGTAGCTCAGCCGGTCGCGCACGCTGATCACGCCGCCAACGTGCCGGATCGCATCGACCAGGCTCAGCGCCACGTTGCGGCGGGCGACCGGGCCGGCGATGGTGACGATCCCGGACTGCACCAGGACGTCGAATTCCGCCGGGTCGAACGCGAATTCGCCGGCGACGACACCGCCGACGATCTCGGCGAGGATGAGCTCATCTGGCCTGTCAAAGACGCTGAGGACGTCGGTGCGGCTGACGATGCCAATCAGGCGGCCAGCCTCGTCGACCACCGGGAGCCGCTTGACGCGGCGCAGGTGCATGGTGCGGGCGGCGTCCTGAACGGTCGCATCGGGCCTGATCGTCACCGCTGGTGCCGTCATCAGCTCAGCCGCGGTCACCGCGCCCGCCTTGGTCAGCTTCTTGCCGCGCCATGGCGACCTGCCCGGCTTGTGAATGGCGTCAGGGAACGCCTCTTTCAGTAACAGGTCCGCTTCGGACACCAGGCCGATCACCTGGTCAGACTCATCCAGCACCGGCAGGCCGCTGACGTGACGGCGCCGCATCGCGGTGACGATCTCCTTGTAGCAAGCCTGTTCCCGCACGGCCACCACCACGCTGCTCATGATGTCCGTCACTGTGGTGGTCATTGCCCATGCCTCCGTTCCGCCAGAAGATTGCGCCGCGCAGCCGGCCGCCGCGCTCACGGCATCAGCTCGGGGTGAGCGCATGCCTCGAGCAGCCGGTCCCTGGTGGCCTGAAGCCGGTGTACAACGACGCCGATGAACCGGCGGGTGAGCTCATAGCCGAGCGCCGGATCGGCGTCGCATGCCGCGCGGACCGCCCGGCCGTCCAGCTCGAACGCCTGCATCGGCGCGGTGGTGACCGCCCCGAACCGCCACTGGTAGGGCGGCTGCAGCCAGGACAGGCCGATGACATCGCCGCGGCTGAGCGTCTCGATAGTCACCCGGCCGCGTCCTGGGACCATCGCGTCCAGCGCGACCCGGCCGGCATCGATGAGCCAGAACTTGTCGGCGGTCGACCCTTCCTCGAAAAGCCGTTGCCTGACTGGCACCGTCACATGCCGGGCAAGCCCGGCCAATACCGCGATCTGGTCGCTGGGCAAGCCGCGCATGAACGGCTGTGCCGCTAGGATCGACTGCTCCTGGATGGTCACCGCTCTCACGCTCCCCGTGATAGCTATAGCGCGGCGCCCCGGCCGCCGCGCGGCCTGTTCCTTACCTCCAGGCTTCCCCCCGGCCAGCTGAGCGGCCAGGGACCTATGGCCCGCACAGCGCGGCGAACGTCGCTAGCCACCGGCCGGCGAGCCGGCCATCGCCGCACGGACCTGGCGCGCAATCTCGATGTCCTCCCGCGCAGTGATGACGATCGCCCTGACCCCGGCGCCCGGGCCGGTTATCTCGGCGTCGCGGCTGGCCGCGGCGTTGCGCCGGGGGTCGATCGCGACGCCGAGGAAGCCGAGCCCGGCCGCCGCATCGGCCCGGACATCGGGCTGGTGCTCGCCGATGCCGCCGGTGAAGACGATCGCATCGAGCCCGTTCATCGCGGCGGCCATGGCGGCGACTTCGCGGCGCAGCCGGTGCGCGTGCACGTCGATGGCCAGGCGCGCATCAGCGCTGCCCGCGCGGGCAGCGCTGGCCACGTCCCGCATGTCACCCGAGCCGCCGCGCAGCCCGGCCAGGCCGGCCAGCCCGCCCGCGAACTCAAGCCCGGCCGCGACCTCGTCAAGGCTGAGGCCGGCGTCCCTGAGCAGCCAGACCAGCAGCCCAGGATCGACGCTCCCGCACCTGGTGGCCATCACCAGTCCCTCCAGCGGGGTGAAGCCCATCGTGGTGTCCGCGCAGCGCCCGCCCGCCACTGCCGCGAGCGAAGATCCGGCACCGAGGTGGCAGGTCACCAGGCGAAGCCGTTCCGGGCTGGTTTGCATGATCTCGGCGGCACGGCGCGCAGCATAGGCGTGCGAGAGCCCGTGGAAGCCGTACCGGCGCAGGCCGAATCGCCGCGTCCAGTCGGCTGGCAGCGCGTAGGTTGCCGCTGCCGGGGACAGGCCCGCATGAAAGGCCGTGTCGAAGCAGGCGACGTTGGGCACGCCGGGCAGCGCCGCGCGAGCCGCCTCGATCCCGGCGATGGCACGGGGCTGGTGCAGCGGCGCGAGGTCGGCGAGGCCGGCGATGGCGGCGAGGACGGAGTCATCGACCAGTGTGGCCCGGGTAAAGCGGCTGCCGCCGTGCACCACCCGGTGGCCGACCGCGGCGATGCCGCCCTGCCCGGTGCAGAAACCGGCCAGCCCGGCAGCGGCGGGGCTGCCGTCCCACTTATCGAGGTCAGTAGCCGCGATGACCTCGTTGCCGGGCCCCAGTATGCGCAGTTTCAGGCTGCTCGACCCGGCGTTGACGACAAGCACGTTGCTCATGGGGTGAGCGGGCTCAGCGGGATCCCTCAGGGCCGGGCGCGGACAACGACGACCGGGCAGGTCGCGTGGGTGACAACGTGGGTGCTCACTGAGCCGACCAGCATGCCGGTGAAGGCGCCGCGCCCGCGGTGACCGACCACCAGCAGGTCAGCGTCGCTTGATTCGTCCAGCAGCACCTGGGCGGGGTGCCCGTAGGCAATCTTGGTCTCCACCTGGTCAGCCGCGGAGCCGTGGAATGCCTTGCCGATCGCGTCTGCCAGGCTGTCGCGCATGAGCTGCTCGACCTCAGCCCTGATCGGCTCCGGGGCGACGCCCACCGGTGCGCTGCCGACGGCTGTCGGATAGTGCCAGGCCAGGACGGCCCGCACGGTAGCGCCCACAGCGCTTGCATACCTGGCCGCCCAGCTGAGCGCCGCGATCGATTCCGGGGAATCGTCCACGCCGACCACGACCAGCTCTCGCGACTCGCTGCTCATCGCACCCGTCCTCCAGTCTCCCTTGCACCATGCCCCTATGACACCCGGCCAATCGCCGAGAGCCGGTGATCAATTATGGAACCCGGGCGGGTGCTCGCGCGTCCAGAGTCATTAGTCCCTGGCCATTAACCGGCACCTGGGTCCATCCGCAACCCCCGCCCCCTGGCGCCGCCGGGCCGGCGGGTGCCGTCTGGGCTGGTCGCCGGGACGTACGGCCCTACTTGAGAGGTCTGCCCGAAGCGCAGCATACCTACTGTCTCGGGGCGTTTCTGGCGGCTTCTTGCGACCTGGCGCCCTGCTGGCGGCGACTTGGTACCGGTCCCGGATGAAACCTACCGACGTAACTCAAAGGCGGAACCGGCAATGACCTTGAACGTGCAATCAGAGGCTGGCCAGCTACGGCAGGTCATCGTGCACCGTCCCGGCCTTGAGCTGTCCAGGCTGACCCCGCAGAACGCCGGCGAGCTGCTCTTCGACGACGTGCTGTGGGCCAAGAAGGCGAAGGAAGAGCACGACATGTTCGCCGAGCAGCTGCGGGACCGGGGCGTCACGGTGCACTACTTCGGGCAGTTGCTGGCGGAAACGCTGGAGCTGCCCGAGGGCCGGGCCTTCGTCCTGGACCGGGTCTGCACTCAGGAGATTCTCGGCCCGACGCTGGTGCGGCCGCTGCGCAAGCTCTTCGACGACCTCGATGGCCCGGCCCTCGCCGGGTTCCTTGTCGGCGGAGTGATCAAGGCGGACCTGCACCCGGCCCGGGCGCACAGCCTGAAGTGGGGCATGATGCGGGCCGATGACTTCCTGCTCCTGCCGCTGCCCAACCACCTGTTCCAGCGGGACAACTCGTGCTGGATCTACGGCGGGG
>ODAK010000286.1_pt1 | contig 57538 bp, 57 predicted proteins | sample 1539591 | NCBI WGS metagenome assembly ODAK01 (sample SAMEA3539303, study PRJEB22396) | soil metagenome | biome: tundra; feature: field; material: soil | place: USA | collected 2010-05 | depth 0.15 m | reverse complement strand
AAGACATTTGGGCGATCCGGCGGTAGCAGTGCGCCCAGCGCTGCGGCGTATCGCGCCGGTGAGCGCATCCGCGACGAACGCACCGGACGGACTTACGATCACTCGACCCGGCAAGACGTCATGCACAAGGAGATTGTGCTGCCGAGTCAATATGCGGACTCCGACATGGGTTGGGCAAGGGATCGTGCCAACCTTTGGAATGCCGCGGAATATGCCGAGTCGCGCAAGAACGCGAGGGTTGCGCGCGAATATCTGATGGCATTGCCTGTTGAACTCACGCCGGAGCAACGTGTTGGATTGGCTCGCGCATTCTCACAGGAGCTATCCGACCGCTACCGATTTGCGGTGGATCTTTCCATTCATGCGCCGCGGGATTTCCCAGGAAGCGATCCGCGAAATTTTCATGCGCATCTTCTCGCGACGACGCGCGAGGTGGCCACGGCCGGATTGGCGGCCAAAACCACGCTGGAGCTTAGCGACGCACACCGGCAGAAGCTGGGACTCGGTCCGGCCATCAACGAGCTTCTGTACGTTCGCGAGCGCTGGGCGTCGGTCACCAACGAGGCGCTGCGCAACGCGCAGGTCGCGGCGCGGGTCGATCATCGAACGCTCGAGGCGCAGGGCATCGATCGCGAGCCTCGTTTACAGATTCCCCGGGTGGCGTTCGAAATGGAACGACACGGATACCGAAGTGTGTTTGCCGAGCGGTTGCGGGAAGAACACGAATTGCGCGTGCAGGCGCGCCAGGAGCGCGCCGCCGCGCAACCCGTCGCCGATCATGCGAACGAGCGGACGGACGGGAACACGATGCGTCCGCTTACCCTCGAGGAGATCCGACGGCAAGCACGCGAGAATTGGCTGAAGCTGCGCCAAGAATCGGCAAATGGCCCGGCAATCGGCGGTAAGGAACAGGCAGAGAACGGCGTGGATCGCGCGCTCGATGACGATCTTGCGCATTAGCGGTCCCGTTCATCGCACCAGTCATGTCCACCGGTGCTGCGCCGAGAAGTGCTCGTGATTCGTGCGGTGGACTTTGCGTCGTGTTACGTGTATTCGCCCTGTGGGTCCTGCGAAGTGTCGGAGCGCTCGCGCTTGTTGCGCGCACTGATCAAGGCCGGCGATTCGCGATTATTGTTAAAGTACGCGCTGCGAGTTCGGCAACAGGCGAGCGAATTGCCGCAGCTTACCGGTTTCTTCGATTCAACCGTCGTGCTGGTCCCGGTGCCTGGCAGCGAGCCTCGAGATTCCGACGTCGTGTCGGTTACCGAACACCTGGCGGCGGCCCTGGTTCGAGAGGGTCTCGGACAGACCGCATGGGCTGGCCTGCGCAGGGTTCGAGCCGTTGGCAAATCCGCGACTGCGCCTCCGGGAGAGCGCCCGACCGTCGCCAAGCATTACGACTCCTTCGCTGTGGAATGCACAGACTCCCTATCCGCACCCCGACATTTCGTTCTCGTCGATGATGTGGTGACCAAGGGAAGGACCCTGCTGGCCGCGGCGGCGCGGCTCCAGGAGGCGTTCCCATGCGCTCGCATTCGGGCATTTGCGCTGCTGCGCACGATGGGGTTGGTTCCGGAGGTGAATCGATTGCTGGACCCATGTGTCGGCGAAATCAGATGGCGGGCCGGGGATGCGCACCGAAGTCCGTAGGCGAGATTGTGTTCAACAGTGTTTGACCGCGTTAGGGAGATCAAGTAACATCAGTTTAACAATGCTTTACATGAGACAACGTGTATGGAAGTAGTCCTTCGCAAGTATGGCAACAGCACCGTGTTGGCGCTCCCGCCCGCGGTCCTTAAGGACTTGGGATTGAAAGCCGGGCAGGCCATGACGTTGAACTCAACCTCGGACGGCCGCATCACCTTGGTTCCAAAGCACCGTCACAAATTGGCGGACTTGATTGCGCAGTGCGATCCGAAGGCGCCACCGCCGGCCGATCTCGAGCTATGGAATCACGCGCGGCCGGTTGGTCGCGAGGTGTGGTGATGGCGGTATTCGACCGAGGTGACATCGTGATCGTTAGATTGGACCCTGTGGAGGATCATGAGGTGCGCGGGGCAGCACGCCCCGCGCTGGTGCTGACTACGCAAGAGTTCAATAGACTCGGAGACGTATTGGTGGCGCCAATAACCCAAGGAGGCGATTTTTCGCGCTTTGCCGGCTTTGCCGTTTCATTGAACAGTGCCGGTTGCAAGACGCACGGTGTTGCATTGATCAATAAGATACGCATGCTAGATCTTGTGGCTCGCAAGGCCAAGAGAGTGGAGCAAGTTCCGCAGGTCGTAATAGACGACGCTATCGGCCGGTTGATTTCGCTCTTTGAATAGCGGCGCGCGCCGGTGTCCCCTATCAACGTTTTATTCGTCAGGCACTGGCAGAAGCGGTAACGCCACGCAAGTAGCTTGGTGGTGCAGTAGGCCCGGCCTTAGGTGGTTCAAATGGATCAGAAATAGATTTCTTCGCACTTGGATATCGCCGACCCTAAAACGCATCCAAGTGCCCGCCCGCTGCAGGGCGAAAGTCGAGCCGCGATATCGGCTCGATTCGAGCGCGCCCTGACGGACGCCGATGGCATCACGGGCGCGCACTGCATTCACGAATTGTGGGTGCGCAGCGAGATGGCTATCAACATCGAGCGTGCACTCGAACTATTGTGGGCGCGCGCCGCCACATCGATTCCCGATTGGCTGCCGATGCGCTATATAGATTGGTTGCCGGGCGTTTACGAGGTGGCGCTCGGCTTTCGTGCCTCCGGCACGGGCCGCTCGAACATCTATCTGGTGCTTCTCGATTATCACGATCGCGGCGAGGGGACGTACGGCGTGTACGTGGGCATGAGCAAGTACTCTCCGGCACAGCGCTTCGATCAGCACAAGGCGGGCATTCGCGCGGCGGGGAGTGTCCTGAAGCGGGGATTGGAGGTCCTCACCGGACCCACGCTGCACTTGCAGTTCATCAAGCGGGCGGACGCGGCGCGCATCGAGATCGAATTGGCCGAGGCGCTGGCGGCGACCGGACTCATCGTCAAGGGTGGGCACTGATCCCGCCCCGGTGCCGGCGCGATGCGCGGCTTTTGCTACAGCTGCGCGGTCACCAAATCGACCTGGTCCGCCGAGCCCAAAATCACCGGGGTGCGTTGGTGAATGGCCGTGGGCTGGATGTCGAGCACCCGTTGCTTTGGGGAGGCCATGGTCTTGCCGCCCGCCTGCTCGATGATCATGGCCATGGGGTTCGCTTCGTACATCAGGCGCAGTTTTCCTTCGGGCGATTTTTCGGTGGGCGGATACAGGAACACGCCGCCCTTCAACAAGATTCGGTGGACGTCCGCCACCATCGCGCCCGCGTAGCGGCTCGAATAGCCATTGCTCTGAGCCCAATCGAGGTAGCGCTGATAGCCTTCGGGGAAGGTTTTGCGGTTGCCTTCATTGACCGAATAGGTCTTGTTGCCCGCGGGTATTTTCAAGTTGCGTTCGACCCGCATGAAGGCGCCGATGCCGGGATCGAGGACGAACATGTCCACCCCGTTGCCGAGGGTCAAGACGAACACCGTGGACGAACCATAGATCACGTAGCCTGCGGCTATCTGGCGCGTGCCTGCTTGCAGCAGCGAGTCCTGGGCGCGCGTCCCTTGGCCCACGTGCGCGAGAATACTGAAGATGGTGCCGACGCCGCCGCAGACATCGAGATTCGAGGAGCCGTCCAAGGGATCGAACAGGACGCAGTAGCGGGGGACGCCGCGCCCTTCATCGCGCAAAATCACGGGCTCCTCGTTTTCCTCGGATGCCACGATGGCCACGCCCTCGCGGCCGCCGAGCGTGCCCATCAAGACGTCGTTCGCGAGTACGTCGAGCTTTTGCTGCACCTCGCCTTGCACGTTCTCGGTGCCGACGCTGCCGAGCACGTTCTCCAAGCGCGCACGCCGCACCTTGTCGGCGATGATTTTGGCGGAAATCGACAGTGCCGACAGAATCCACGAGAAGGTCCCGCCGGCGTGCGGGTGTTGGGCCTGCTCGCTCAGAATATGCGATTGCAGGGTCATGATCCGCACGTCATCGCGCCCGGACGGTGTGCTTTGGGTAGTGGGGGTATTCATGTCGCCAGATTGCCTTGAAAGGAGCACTCAACCTTGAACAAAAGGCACACCGATGTCAATGCGATACACTACGTATAGGATCGCGGCGCACCACGTCAATGACTGGCCGTGGAAGCGGGCGCTGCCGGTGGCGCTGGAGCGGCGATTGTTCGGGGGGGGCGGCGTGAGCCACGCCTTTGTCCGCGAATCAGATCAGGGCTCCGATGAACTCATGCCCGGCCGATCGGTCGGCACCCGCAGTGCGCCCCGGACGGCCGTGCGTTTCGGCGTTGACCGGAAGCTCGAATAAAACGAGGGGGAGGCACCATGTCTTTATCGATCAAGGCAAGCTCGATTTTGCTCGTGGCATTGATCAGCATGACCGGCTGCAATCAAGGGTCGTCGAGCGGGCCGGTGAAGCGCGCTCCCTCGCAGGCCAGCCTCGAATGGATGAAGCTCACCAACGGTTTCCTCGAAGATTGGTTCAGAGCTCAGCCGTTCTTTGCCGCGCGAGCCGGCAAACACGACTTCGACGGTCAGCTGCCGGATTTGAGTAGTCATGGAATCAAACGTGAAATCGCCCGCCTGCACGATGCGCGGGAGCATCTCTCGGCGGTTGACCCGGCGACGCTGCAGCCGAACGAGCGCTTCGATCGCGAATACTTGCTGAGCGTTGTGGACAGAAATCTTTTTTGGCTGGAGAAGACGCGCTATCCGTTCAGCAATCCGTACTGGTATCTCGGCAACCTCGATCCGAATATGTATCTCACCCGCAATTACGCGCCGCTCGAGGCGCGCATGAAGGCCTATATCAAATACGCGCGCGGGATTCCGAAAATGGCGTCGAACATTCAGGAAAACTTAAAGGGACCCCTGCCGAAGACCTACCTCGAGCTCGGCATTGCCGAATTCGGCGGCTTTGCCGACTTCTATAAGAAAGACGTGGCGCCGGTCTTCGCCTCGGTCACCGATCCCGATTTGCAGAAGCAGTTGAACGATGCGAACGCGCAGGCCGCGCAGGCGATGTCGAATCTCAAGGACTATTTGATTTCCCTGCGCAAAACCGCGACCGATAAGTTTCCGCTGGGTAAGGATTTGTTCGCCCAAATGCTCAAAGATACGGAAGGCGTCGATTTGACCGTCGAGCAGATCGAAGCGGCCGGCCGCGCCGATCTCAACCGCAATACAGAGGCGCTCAAGGCCGAGTGCGCGGCGTATTTTCCGAAAGGCACGCTCGGTGCCTGCATCGCCAAGATGACCGCCAAGAAGCCGCAAGGCGGGGTGGTCGACGTGGCCCGCAAGCAGCTCGAGTCGCTCAGGGAGTTCGTGGCGAACAACCATGTGGTGAGCGTTCCGAACGACGATCAAGCGTCGGTCGCGGAGGCGCCCCCGTACAATCGGGCAAACGCGGCTTTCATTAAAGTACCGGGACCCTATGAGCATGGCGTGGGGGCGACCTATTACATTGCGCCGCCCGACCCCAAATGGACCAAGGCAGAACAAGCGGCCTACATCCCGGGCGAGGCGCAGCTCCTGTTTACATCCGTGCATGAGGTCTGGCCCGGGCATTTCCTGCAGTTTTTGCACTCGAACGCCAACCCCGACAAGCTTGAAGCGCTGTGGGTGGGGTACGCGTTCGCCGAAGGCTGGGCCCACTACAGCGAACAGATGATGATCGAGGAGGGATTGGGCAAGGGCGATCCGGAAACGCACATCGGCCAGCTCACGAACGCGCTGTTGCGCGATGTACGCCTGTTGTCGGCGATCGGCCTGCACACCGAAGGCATGACCGTGGCGCAGTCGGAGAAAATGTTCCAGGAACAGGCGTACGAGGATCCGGGCAACGCGCGTCAGCAGGCGGCGCGCGGGACTTACGATCCGGCGTACCTGAATTATACCCTCGGCAAATTGATGATCCTAAAGCTGCGCACCGACTGGATCGCGAAGGCCCGCGCCGGTTCAGGCGCTGCTGCCGCGGCTCCGGCGGGCAATTCGGCTTCGCCCGCGGACGATCGGGCGCTGTGGCGCGATTTCCACGACAAGTTCCTCTCCTTCGGCGGGCCGCCAATCCCGCTGCTGCGCAAGGAGATGCTGGGCGAGGAGGGAAGCCTGCTATAGCCATGAACCAATTTCATGCGTGCGTAAGTGACTGATCTCGATACTCCTCTGCCAATGGTGCGCGAGGCGATGCTGCTCGAGCGCCAGGGCCGTCTGCCGGAGGCAATCTCCGTCTACCAACGCGTGCTCGCGCGCTGGCCGCAGCTGCCCGATTGCTGGTATCGCCTCGGGTTCCTGCAGCGCAACGCGCGACAGTTCTCTGCGGCGCTCGAGTCCTACCAGCAGGCGCTCGATCGAGGCGTGAAGAGGCCCGAGGAAGTGCATTTGAATCGCGGCGTCATCTATGCCGATCATCTGCGAAAGGACGATGCCGCGGAACGCGAGCTTCACGCCGCGCTAGCGCTGAATCCGGCGTACGTGCCCGCGCTCATGAACCTTGCCAACCTGCACGAGGACTTGGGTCGCCGCGATCAGGCGCTCGCCGTCTATGAGCGCATCCTCGCGCTCGATGCGCGCTGCTTCGAGGCGCTGGCGCGCTCGGCCAATCTCGCCACGTTCTCGGCCCTCGACGATCCGCTGATCGGCAGGCTGCGGCAAGCGCTCGCCGACCCGGGTGCGAGCGCGGCCGAACGCGCGAGTCTCGGATTCGCGCTGGGCCGTGCTCTCGATGCCTGCGCAGCGTACGGCGCCGCATTCGATGCCTACGCGCAGGCGAATCGTGATAGCCGTGACAGTGCGGCGCCCGGTACTGCCCGCTACGATCGGCCGCTCGCCGAGCAACTGATCGACCGCCTGATTGCCACCTTCCCCGCAGCGAATCGCGAGTTAGCCGCGAGCGCTGCGCAGCCGTATGCGTCGCAGCCGCACGCGTCGCGGCCGCGTCCAATTTTCGTGTGCGGGATGTTCCGCTCCGGTTCGACTCTGACCGAGCAACTGCTCGCCGGCCACTCGCGCGTTACCGCGGGCGGCGAACTCGATTTTCTGCCCCATGCGGCGCAAGAAGTGCTCGCGCCATTCCCGGAGTCGATGCCCGCGGCGCCGTCCTCGCGGCTCGAGGCGCTCGCCGCGCGCTATTTGGACACGCTCGGCACGCTGTTTCCCGCGGCTGAGTTCGTCACCGACAAGCGGCCCGACAACTTTCTCTACATTGGGCTGATCAAGAGATTGTTCCCGGATGCGAAGATCGTGCATACCGTGCGTGATCCGCTCGACAACTGCTTGTCGATCTTCTTGCTGCATCTCGACCATCGCATGAGCTACGCGCTCGATCTTGCGGATACCGGGCACCAATATCGACAATACCTGCGGCTCATGGCACATTGGAAGGGGCTTTACGGCGAGGACATCCACGAGGTGAGCTATGACGCATTGGTGCGCGAGCCAAAGCTCGCGGCCGAGAAGCTGCTCGAGTTCCTCGGGCTCGAGTGGGATGAGCGGTGCCTCAGCGCGCCGCCGGCGGGCCGCGCCATCAAGACCGCGAGCGTGTGGCAGGTCCGCGAGCCGCTCTATACGCGCTCCTCGGGCCGCGCCCGGCACTACGCGCAGCAGCTCGAGGCGCTACGCGCCTATCTAAGCTAATCAGCCAGTGCGCTGATTATTTCCCCGAACAGCCCGAGCCCGAGCAGGCGTTATTACGTAACTGGTCTCGCGCTGCGTCCAACCGCTGGAGGGTTGTGACCAGCTGGTCCTCGTCAAGGCACTTTTCAGTCTGAAAGCGGGTGCCGATATCGGCGTCCACTTTGCAGTAGTAGACGACGCCGTGGCTGACCTTCGTGTGGTAGCCCGCATCCCGGGCCTTTTTGAGTACGTCGGCCGGTGGTACGTTCGGCGTCGCTTTGGGCGCGTCGATGAAATGCACGACGATAGCCGGAGCAGGTGCTGCCGGCGCGTCCTGCGGGCCAGCCGCAGGTGCGGGCGTTGCGGCGGGCGCCGGTGCAGCGGTCGGCGCCGCGGTCCCGGCTGTCGCGGACGGCTGCGCTGAAGGCTGCGCCTTTGCCGCGTCTGACTGCTGCTGCGCGTAAGCCGAACCTGTCCCGCCCACCATGTCGCTGATCAGAACGAGGGACCAAAAATATGCTGGTTTCACCGGGATATCTCCGTTGGCGTGGTCGACGGTCGCCGGAATTGTCGAGCGTCGACCCTGACGCAACTTTACCACTGGGACTGCTTGGGCTCCACTTCGGTCGAGGCGGTCCCTATCCAGCGTTCTCGGTAAAGCTCATCGCCTCTTGTACCGGCGCGAATTCGCTTGCGGCGCGATCGAGCCAGGCGAGTCCCCGTCTGATCTCTGCGCCGTGGGTCGCGCGCGCTTCGTTCAAGACCTCCGATCGCAGCGCAGCATCATAAGCGTGCTCCGGCGCCTTCGAGTAATGGCGCATGTGCGACCCGCCGATGATCGACTCCGCCTCGGCCGCGGAGGCATCGATGTCGAACTGGCGCAAAACGTTGAACAGAACCGCAGCCGGGCGGGCAAGGAATCGCTCGAAGTCTACCCGCAAGGCCCGTTCGCCCGCGGCACGCGCGGCCTGCGCCAAGGCCGACATTTCGCAGGCCCAACCGAGTGCCAACGTCTCGCCTTCACTCAGCGACTCAAGCCGCCACGCTTCTCGACCGACGCGCCGGTGGAGGCGGCGCAAGCGGCCCGGCGTCAGCACTCGCGCCTCCTGCCGCGAATTCGCTCCGCCGAGAATCGTGGCGAGATAGCTCTCCGGCGGCACGTACATGAGCACCGCTCTCGGCGCCGCGGTGCGCGACAGCAGGTCGGCTGCCAGCTCCGAGGCAAAGCTGGTCGCCTTGATCACCGCGCGCTGTTGCGCGTCGAAAGTGCGGGACCATAGCTTCAGGCAGCCGCTCAATCGAGCATCGACATCGCCGGCATTCCATGCCGGCGGCCGGACTTCGGGCTCGCTGTGGAGCTGCGCGAAAGTGCGCAGAATCAGCGGTTCGCGCAGGCCGAATGCGCCCGGGTGTTCGCCGGTGAGGCGCGAGAGCAGGGTCGAGCCGACATGCCCGATATGGAAAATGAAGGCGCAGCGCTCCTTGAGCTTCGCCGCATCGATCGCCGCAGCCGCCTGCCGCCAGGGCATCGTGGGTCCGATGGCTTGCGGGGTCAGGATGCGAGCGTCCAGAAAGCTCGCTCGCTCAAAGTCCGCCCGGCTGAGGCGGATGAACGAGAGCGCGTCATTGCGCACGTCAAGCCCATGCGGGAACAGCTCCGGCGAGCCCCCCAATGATATCGATTGCCCCGCCATCGCTCCTCCCGAAACGCACTGCCGGCCGCCGCGCTATAATTGCATGCTCAGCCTCATCATTCCTCGATCAAGAACCGACAGGATGGACGATGTTCCTTCAGATTGAAAACTTCCTCACCGCCGATGAGGTGCAGTCGGTTCGAGAGATTGCTCGCCAGGCAAAATTCATCGAGGGGAGGCGCTCCAATCCGCACAACCCCACGAAGGACAGCTCGATTGTGGATCCGAGCGATCCGGTGGGGCAAAAAGCTTCTCAAATTGCGCTGGCCGCCCTGCAGCGCAGCGAGGAGGCGCGAAACTTCGTGTTTCCACAGCGGGTGGCCGTGCCCTCGCTGTGCCGCTACGCCGTGGGCATGAAATATGGTCCGCATATCGACGCGGCGTACTTGCCGCTGGGTCCGCAACCGCTGCGCTCGGATGTCTCGTGCACCATGTGGATTTCGAATCCTGCCGATTATGAAGGGGGCGAGCTGGTCTCCCATCTGGGCTCGGAAATCGTGCGAATCAAGGGCAATGCGGGTGCCGTCGTGTTCTATCCCTCGACCACCGTGCATCAGGTGGTGCCGGTGAGCTCGGGCGAGCGCCTGGTCATCATCACGTTCATAGAAAGCCAGATTCCCGATCAATTGCAGCGCGACATGCTCTATGCCCTCGGCGAGGTGCGCGCTCTGGAAGGCCTGAAGATGGACTGGCGCAACCGGACTCAGCTCGATTACGTCATCGCGAATCTGCACCGCATGTGGTCGACATAGTCCGCCGCGATTGAGCAGCAGAGTTCATGGCACGCGATCTCGAAGCCGATCATGCGACCCTGCGCGCCGTGCACGAGGCGGCGACGGGCGGCAACCATGCGCAGGCGGGACAGCTCGCGGAGGCGGCGCTCGCGAGCGGGCTCGAGCATCCGCTGCTATTGAATGTGGCGGCCCTCAAGCTCGAGCAACAGGGGCGTGTGTCGGAGGCAGAGCGCCTGCTCCGGCGAGCGGTTGAGATCGCTCCCAACGATTTAAGTTCGCGCAATGCACTCGGCCTGTGTCTGCTGCGGCTCGAGCGGCCCGCCGAGGCTCTCGAGCAATTCGAGGCACTGCTCAAACTGAACCCCCGCCTGCCCTACGCCCACGCCAGCCACGGCAATTCGCTGCTCGCTCTCGGGGCGATTGTTGAGGCGGAGGCGAGTTATCAGCGCGCGCTCGCGCTCGAGCCCGATCAAGTCCTCGCCTTGGCGGGCCTCGCTCATATCGCGAGCGGCCGCGGCGCCTACCCCGAGGCGCGGACATGGGCCGAAAAGGCGCTCGCCCTCGTGCCCGGATATCCGGACGCGGTGATGAGCCTCGCCGCGGCGGAACTGGGGGAGCGCCAGAAGCCTCAAGCCGAGGCGCGGATTCGGGCTCTACTGACCGACCCGCGCCTCGCTCCGCTCGAGCACGCGTATGCGAATGGGCTGCTCGGCGACATTCTCGATGCCGAGAACCGTCCGCCGGAGGCCTTTGCGGCGTACACGGCATGCAACCGGGAGTTGCAGCGTCTGTACGCCGATCGCTTTCGGATGGAGGCGAATGCGCTCGAGTACGTGCGCTCGATGACGCGCTGCTACGAACGCGCGCGGCCGCAAGGCTGGAACACGCGCGCACCACTGGGCCCGGATCCTTCCTGCGCGCGCGGGCATGTATTTCTGCTGGGTTTCCCGAGGTCGGGCACGACGCTGCTCGAGGTCATCCTCGAGGGGCATCCGGACGTCGTCAGTCTGGAGGAGAAGGAGTCGCTGATCGACTCGGTGAACGAATTCATGCGGCGGCCCGAAGATCTCGAGCGGCTGTACCGGGTGACTCCAGCCGTTCTCGAGTCGCTGCGGGCGGCCTACTGGCGGCGGGTCGCCGGGGAGGGCGTCGATGTGGCGGGCAAGATGTTCGTGGACAAGTATCCCTTCAACACGCTGAAGCTGCCGCTGATTGCACGGCTGTTTCCGGAGGCAAAGATTCTGTTCGCCTGTCGCGACCCGCGCGACATCGTGCTGTCCTGTTTTCGCCATCGATTCAAGATGAGTGCGCCCATCTATGAACTCTTGTCGATCGAGGGCGCCGCGCGGTACTACGACGCCGTCATGCAGCTCCTGATTCGCTTGACCAGCGCATTGACCCTCGAACCGTGTCTCGTGCGCCACGAAGATCTGGTGACCGAGTTCGCCCGCGAGATGAAGCGCATCTGCACTTTTTTGGGTCTCGAGTGGACACCGGCGATGGGGGACTTCGCGTTGCGCACCAAAGGCCGCGCGGTGCTTACGCCGAGCACGGCGCAGCTGGTGCGCGGTCTCAGCACAGAGGGGCTCGGCCAATGGCGCCGCTATCGGGCCCAGTTGGCGCTTGTTCTGCCGACGCTCGAGCCGTGGGTCAAGCGCTTCTATTACGATCCTGATTAGACTTGAGCATCCGGCAGCGTGAACCAGCAATTGAACGCGATCGTGATGCGCTCGCCTTCACCTTCGAAGGGCTTGACATCGTGCAGCACCCACGACGGAAAGATGACGAGCTGTCCGGCTTCCAGCGCGACACTTGCGACTTGATAGCCGTACGGCAGCTGCATGTTCAAGGTGCCGGCATCCATGTGCATGGCGCTCGTGATCATCGGATTGATGAAGCTCAACAGACCGCTGTCCTTCTTGCCGGCATCGTGCCGTCCGGGATCGACGCAGTAGACACCGCTCCATGAGGCGTTGGGATGATTGTGGACGCCAAAGAAGCCGCCGCGCCGCGTCACGTGGAACCAGCAGTCGTTGTAGATCTGCATGCGGTGGAGGGTTTGCAGGTCGTAGCGGTTCAAGCGGCCGATCACGGCGAGCAGTTGATCCCAGCAGAACGTTTTCAATTCCTGGACCGCCGGGTCGCCGTCGCGGAACAAGTTGAAGTGGCTCTCGAACAGCGCCGCGTTGCGCTGGGTCAGCGGCCGCGGATTGGCCGCCGCCGCGCCCTTTTTTTCCTGCTCGAGGATGTGGCGAATAAGCGCCGGATTGAGCTGCGCGTGCGCCGGGTAGCGGCTGAACGCGAATGGTACGGCAAACATGTTGACGAGTTCCGGCGGCTGCATTGGAGCTCCTTCGAATCACCGCGAGTGGGCACCGACCTAAGAGGTATACTTTACACATGAATGTACGATCGGCAGAGGCGGGATTTGCCGCCGACGAACAACGGGTGGCGGCGCTCATGGCGAACGTCGAGCGCCTCGTGGCCGAACGCCGCGACGCAGACGCGCAGCGATTGTTCACAGAGGCCGCCGCCATCCTTCCCGATCATCCGTTGGTGCTGCACGAGCGGGCGCGCCGCACCGCGCTCGGCGGCGATCAGGCGGGGGCACGGGCAATCATGGAGCGGGTCGTAGCCACGGCACCCGCCCACTTGCCCTTCTGGCTGAGTCTCGCTGCGGTCCTGCGGGCGCTCGCGCTCCGCGACGAGGAATTGGCGGCACTCGAGCGCGCATTGGCCCTAAATCCAACCCACCTGGTCGTGCTTTTGCAGAAAGCAGCCCTCCTCGACCTCATGAACAAACCGCGGGCGGCCGCTTCGGTCTATGGCCATGCCCTGCAAACCCTGGCGCCCGATACTCGGCTGCCGGCTCCGATCGTGGCTCATGTGGAGCATGCGCGAAAGCGCGTGGCGGAAAATGCCGCGCAGGTCGCCGGGTTGCTGGATGCACGCCTGGACTCGCTGCGGCGTGCCGACAGCTCGGGCGCGCAGCGTGTGCGATTCGAGCGCTGCATGGACCGCGTGCTCGGTCGAGCACGCATCTATTCGCCCGAGCCGACGAACATGCTCTTTCCTTTCCTCATGAACTACGAATTCTTCGCGCGGGACTATTTCCCGTGGCTCGAGACCCTGGAGGCCGCGACGGACTCGATACGCGAAGAACTGCTCGACGTGCTGCGCGCCGATCAGGAGGGCATCCAGCCCTATATTGCCTACGGACAGGGGCTGCCGCTCAATCAGTGGCGAGAGCTGAATAACTCGCGGCGCTGGGGCGCGTATTTTCTGTGGAACGAGGGCCGCCGCCAGGAGGCGCACATGGCGCGCTGCCCGCGCACGGTTCAAGCGTTGGCGGCGTGTCCGCAGGTCGACATTCCGGCGCGCGGACCGACTGCGTTCTTCTCCATCCTGGAGCCCCGCACCAAAATTCCAGCACATACGGGAGTTACGAATACTCGGCTCACCGTGCATCTGCCCCTGATCGTGCCGCCCCGCTGCAGATTTCGAGTGGGCGGCGAGATGCGGGAATGGCGCGAAGGCAGCGCTTGGGTGTTCGACGACACGATCGAGCATGAGGCTTGGAATGACTCGGATCTGGCGCGCGCCATTTTGATTTTCGACGTCTGGAACCCGCAGCTCACGCCTCTCGAGCGCGACCTGGTACGCGAGGCGACGGTCGTGATTGCGGAGTACAACGAAGCCGAGGGCATCGTGCCCGGGGTGGCGGATTGAATCGGCGATGGCGCTCGGTGGTCTGCGGGACGCTCATGAGCCTCGCATCGACCATGCCAAGCCGCGCCTCGGAATCGCCCGCGGGGCTGCTCGCCTGCCGCGATATTGCAAACGCGTCGGCGAGGCTCGCGTGCTTCGACCGCGAGGCCGCAGCGCTCGGCCCCAGTCCCAAGGCCACCGGTGCGGCGCAATCCGCTGCGGCGACATTGGCCGCGGCGCCGACTGCGGCCACATCCGCGGCGGGGGTACCGGCGCATCCGGCCCCGGTACTCGATCCGCAGCAGCAATTCGGCTTACCCGAGCACGCCGTTGCAGCGAAGGAAATCGCCGCCGGTACGCGTGCGGCCGACGCATCGAAGATCGAGGCGCACATCGTACGGCTCGCAGGGGTAGCCGACGGCCGCATGGTGTTCACGCTCGATAATGACCAAGTCTGGCGGCAACTCATCGCCGAAGGAGATCTTCTGGCGAAGCCGGGGGACGCTGTGACGATCTCCCGCGGTTGGCTCGGCTCCTATTGGCTGCAGTTGAAGTCGAAACGCGGCTGTAAAGTCACGCGACTGCGCTGACTCGAAGGTTGCGTTCAATCGACCGGGATTCCGGCGGCCTCGAGGCGCGCGCGCAGCGGAGCGAGCTCGGCCGCGTAGTGCTGCCAAATATTGAGCGAAGCATCGTACAGCGGCTGCCGCACTTGCACCAAACTCGTGGTCTTGACCGGCGCCGGATTGCGGTGGAACTCGAGGCACTCGGCCTCGAATGGCAAGTCGAGGTAGTCGAGCAGACGCCGGGTCGTCGGCTCGAGCGCCGTGACCACATCCTCATAGGCTAGATCCAAGATGCGATTCGGCAGCACTTGACGCCAGTGCGCCATGAGCCGGCGGTAGCCGACATAGAACTCGCCGATTTCGGCCAAGTCGTAGGCGAACGGATAGGTTCCGTTGAAGCGAGTCCGGTAGATGGCGTAGCAAGCCGCGAGCGGATGCCGCGTCAGGTGCACCATGCGCGCCTTTGGAAACGCGCGCAGTATCAGCGCGCAGTACAAGAAATTGGTCAGCAGCTTGTCCGTGAATCGCGGACGCTCGCCGCGCTGCGTCCGCGTGCGTGCCAGGTATTCATCGGCGATCATCTTGCCGTCGAGGTCGCGCTGTGCGGCGGTGTATCGGCCCGCGTCCAGCAACTGGGGACCGGCGGTGCGTTCAATGGCGGCATCGATGGCCTCGGGCAGCGCCGTTATCTCGCCGGCTGAATGGACTTGGGAGTGGCCGCCGATAATGCGCTCGACCAGGGTAGTGCCGGTGCGCGGTAACCCAACGATGAAGATGGGACTTTCACCCGTGGTGTCGAGTCGCGCCGTCTCGACGCTCGGAAAAGCCGCCATGATCTGCTCGATGACCGTGCGGTCGATCGCCGCGTCGTACTGTATGCGGGCGCGCTCGATCGCGTTGCCGGTGGTCAGGTGCCGCCAGCTCGGCGTATACCTGCCCAGGTCCTCATGGGATTTTGCGAGTCCAAAATGCAGGATCGCGGCATCCGCCGAACCGGACGGTGCAGAGGCGAGTGCGGCTTCCAGGGCTGGGATCAAATTGCGGTCGGACGATTGGCGGCGAAGCTCTACGAGCCCCTTCAGTGCCTTGGCAGCCGTCGGCACGATCTGGAGCACCGCTTCGTAGTCGCAGGCCGCCTGATCGAAGTGGCCGAGAATGCGGTGCAGGTCCGCGCGCTTGGCGCGAAGGGTGGGATCCTTGGGCGCGGCCGCCACGGCCCGATCGTAGATCTCAAGCGCTCGCGGGTGTTCGCCGGCGTGGGCCAGAAACTCGCCGACCGCATCGAGCGCTGAGATATCAACGGCGCTCTGCGCCGCCGCGCCGGCGGCCGCAACCGCCTCGGCGCGAGCGCGTAGCGCCAGCAAACATTCGGCCTTCTGCAGCAGGCATTGCACATCCTTGGGATCGGTGGCGAGGCGCTCTTCGACGAGCGCGAGTGCGGCCTCTCTCTTGTCCTCGAGCAACGCCACGATGCTGCCGAGCAGCCAGCCGGTCCGATCGGACGGCCACGCCGCGCGGCATCCCGCCGCCACCTGAGCCGCCGCCGCCAAATCGCCGCGATCCAGGCGGACGCCGAACTCGTATCGGAACTCGGGAAGAGTGGGGCTGCTCATCAAGGGCTGTCCGCGAATAGTCGGCCCCGCATGATGCGGGCGGCGAACTTCGCCGTCTAGTGGCGAAGCTTGGCGACGCGCGTTGCGAGAACACAACAGGGGGGCTCGTCGCCGGAAACCTGGCTGAATCAAGGGCAATGCGCGAAAAACTTGCAAGGCGATACATTTGGCACCGGCCATTGAGCGCGCGACCGAGTCGGCGCGACTGTGGCTGGACAACGCTCGGGGCCCTATGTTGCGTAGTTCCGACACTGTGTTATATTCCGCCATACGTAGAAATACTTAGAGACGGTTAGAAATACTTAGAGACGGTCAACGTCCGGGGATGCCTGCAGGTAGAGATCGCGCCGTGAGTCGGGGCCGAAGGGCCCTTGCTTTAGGGCACGCTCTTGAAATGCATTGCCTGGTGGGGCGATTTTCTCTAAGAGGTGCCACCCAATTCTTTTGGTATGAGTTGCCAATACGGAGAGTCGCAAAATGCTTCAGAACAATCTTGGAAATCCCCGGCTGCGAATGGCGGTGCGCCTCGCACTGACCGGCGGCACACTGGCCGCATCATTCGGTGCTGCGAATGCTCAGCAAGCGACCACCGCGCCGGCGGCCTCGGACACCACCCTTCAAGAAGTGGTGGTGACGGGCTCGCGCATCGCGGCGCCGAATGCGGTTTCCATCAGCCCCGTGACGTTCATCTCCTCGCTCGATATTCAACAGTCCGGCATCACCCAGGTGGCGGACCTCTTGAACCAATTGCCGCAAGTGTTTGCCGACCAGGGCAGCAGTATCATCAACGGCGGGTTGGGTACCGAGACGGTGAATCTGCGCGGCCTCAACACCAAGCGCACGTTGGTGCTGGTTGACGGCTTTCGCTTGGGCTACGGCGATCCGCGCTCCGGCGGCGGCGGCTCCGACGTCAATCAAGTTCCGGCGGCGCTGATCGACAGCGTGGAAGTGCTGACCGGCGGCGCCTCCTCGGTGTACGGCGCGGACGCGGTCGCGGGCGTGGTGAACTTCAAGCTCAACGATCATTTCGAGGGCGTGAAGCTGGTGGCGAACGCCGGTCTCTACAGTCACAACAACAACAACAACCAGAACGTCGAGACCGATCTCGCGAACTACAATGCGAGCACGGGCAATCACTTCGCGGCGGCGCCCGGGAACACCAACGGCGGCGCCACGGCGGAGCTCTCCTTCATCGCGGGATTGAACTCGGCCGACGGCAACGGCAATGCCACCGTTTATGCGACCTATCGAAAAATTCAGGCCGTGCTGCAATCGAAGTATTCCTACAGCGCGTGCACCTTCGGCTCGGGGTATAACTCTCCCACGGCCGGCGGACAGTTCGCCTGCTCCGGTTCCGGGACCTCCTTCCCGGGTCGATTCGTGAAGGTCACCGGCGGCACCACCGTCAGCGACGCCACCATCGGTCCGGGCGGTACGCTGCCTCCGTTCACGAATGCGAACCGCTTCAACTACGGTCCGCTCAATTACTACATGAGCCCGGACACGCATTACACCGCGGGCGCGTTCCTGCATTACGAATTCAATGAGCACGCCACGGTCTATTCGCAGACCACGTTCATGGACGACCGCCAGGTCCTGCAGATTGCGCCGTCGGGTGCCTTCTTCGGAAATCCTTACGCGACCAATTGCGCCAACCCGTTCCTCTCGCCCACGGAGCTCACCACCTGGTGCGGCGGCAGCAAGGTAGGAATGACCACGGGTCTTTACATCGGCCGGCGCAACGTCGAAGGCGGCAACCGCCAAGACGACGTCGAGCACACGGATTGGCGCGAAGTGCTCGGGGTGAAGGGCAAGATCGACGACGCCTGGAACTACGATGCAAATTACCAGTACGGCATCGTGAATATGTCCGACACGTACTACAACGACGTCTCGACCACCAAGATCAACAACGCGCTGAACGTGGTCCTGGTCGGCGGCGTGCCCACTTGCGCAGTGACCGCTGCGGGGGTGACCACAGGCCTGGCAGCGCACTGCGCACCTTGGAACATCTTCACGCCGGGCGGCGTGACGGCGGCGGCGACCAACTACATCAATACGCCGGGATTGCAGCGCGGTCAGATCACCCAGACCATCGTGAATGCGAATGCGACCGGGGATCTCGGCAAGTACGGCGTGCAGCTGCCCACCGCAAGTTCGGGCCTCAAAGTGAACGTCGGCGCGGAGTGGCGCGATGTGTATTCGCAGAACGAACCGGACCAGGAGTTCCAGGGCGGCGATCTCTCGGGTCAGGGCGGTCCGATCCCGCCGATTGCGGGCGGCATCATCTCGAAGGAAGGGTTTCTCGAAGCGCGCATGCCCATCCTCGAGGACATGAAGTTCGCGAAGGCGCTCGATGTCGAGACCGGCTACCGATATTCGGATTACTCGCAAGGCTGGAAGACCAACACCTACAAGTTCGGAGTCGACTGGGCACCGACCTCGGATGTACGTTTCCGCGGCACGTTCGACCGCGCAGTGCGCGCCCCGAACGTGGTGGAATTGTACGCGCCGCAGAGCGTGGCTCTGGATGGCAATACCGACCCGTGCGCGGGCGCGACTCCCGGGTACTCCGCGGCCGCCTGCGCGAAGACCGGCGTCACCCCCGCACAGTACGGGCACATCCTGCCGAACACGGCCGCGCAGTACAACGGCTTGACCGGCGGCAATCCGAACCTGCAGCCGGAGACCGCGCTGACCAGCTCTTTCGGCATTCAGTTGACGCCCTCGTTCATTCCGAACTTCCGGTTGAACATCGATTACTTCAACATCAAGATCGAGAATGTGATCGAGACCGTCGGCGCCGATACCATCTTGAAGGAGTGTCTGACGGCGGGTCTGTTCTGCAACGACATCCATCGCAGCGCCTTGGGCTCGCTGTGGATCGGCAATACCGGCTATGTCATCGACTCGCTGCAGAACGTCGGGCAGCTCCAGGAGAAGGGCGTCGACCTCGATATGGCCTACTCGCTCGAGATCGGGAAGATGGGCAAGCTGCACTTCGGCTTGACCGGCACCTATCTCAACGATTACACCGTGACGCCGCTCGAGGCGAAAGGGGCCTCGTACAACTGCGCCGGGTACTACGGTTTGGCTTGCAGCAGCGTCACGGCCGGTGCGGGCACCCCGGTGTTTCGCTGGCGCCATATCTTTCGCACCACCTGGTCGACGCCCTGGGCCGGCATCGATGTGTCGATGGCGTGGCGCTACTTCTCTCCGGTGCAGCTCGAGAGCTTGAGCTACAACCCGCTCCTTTCTGCGGGGGCCGGGAACACCGTCGCGAACGGCGGGATCTCCAACACCGACGCGCGCATCCCCTCGTATAACTACCTTGACCTCACTGCGTCCATGAAAGTGACCGACAAGATGAGCCTCCGGGTGGGCGTCAACAACGTGCTCGACAAGAGCCCGCCGGTCATCGGGTCGAACAACCTGCCCTCGACCTCGGGCAACGGCAATACCTTCCCGCAGGTCTACGATTGGGGCGGGCGCTACCTCTTCGGCGAGTTCATCGTGCAGTTCTAAGCGGTCTTCGCGTTCGAGGGTTTGAATACGGCGGGTTTCGGCCCGCCGTTTTTATTTCGGCACGCCGGACGCGCTGTGGGAGTTAGCGGCTGGCCTGTCCCACGTCGCCGACTCTGTGCAGCCGGATCTCGAACAGCTTCGGCCAGTTCTTGCCGGTCACGAATAGGCGGTCGCCCTTGGCGTCATAGGCGATGCCGTTCAGCACGTCGGTCTGTCCCGGTATTCGATCCGACGGGCGCAGCAGCCCGGCAAGATTGATCAGGCCGACCACGCGTCCGTCGTGCGGGTCGATGCGCAATATCCAATCGGTCTGCCACACGTTGGCGTAAATCTCGCCCTTGACCCATTCCAATTCATTGACGTTGCGAACCGGCTTGCCGTCCAAGGTGACCGTGATGCGGCCGGTCTCCTTGAGCGTCTGCGGATTGATGAAGCGGATCTGCGGCGTTCCGTCGCTCATCAGGATCTGTTGCCCGTCCTGTGTGAGCGCCCATCCCTCGCCCTCATAGCGGAATTGCCCTTGCTGCCTGAAGGTCGCGAGGTCGAATATGAATCCAATGTGCGATTTCCACGTCAGGCTGATGAGGCGGTCATGCCAGTTGACAATGCCCTCGCCGAAATATTGCGGTGAAATATCTAGCTTTTGCAGCACCGCTCCGGTTTCGAGCTTCACCTTGCGAATCGACGAGTGCTGCTCGAGGCCGGTGCTTTCATACAAATAGCCGTCCAAATAGAACAGCCCTTCGGTGTAGGCCGTCGGATCATGGGGATAGGTATGGATGACCTCGACGCCGTAGGTGGGTATGGCGGCCCACACCGCTGCTGCGCCCGCGGCGGCACATAGGATGAAAGCGGCCTTAAGTAATCGCGTTCTCATGTGCCGCTCAGAGCGCTGATGCCACCGCCCCCTCATGCGCGCCCGCACCCCCAGCCGCCGCTGCGCGGGCGGGGACGGCGCCTCCGTCCGCACCCGAAGGGCCGTAATTCACGGGTCCCGCGAACTCGAAGGTGCTTACCAGCACGGCTCCCGCGCCGCGCACGGCATGCGCAGGCTGCGTGCAAAAGCCGCGCGCCTCGAGGCGATAAGTGCCCGCTGTAGGCAGCGGGCGCTGCGCCAGCGAATCCACGGTGCAGCGCTTGTCGCCGAGGGTGCCGAATATCCGGTCGCTGCCTTGTACGATGATGGTGAGATTGGCGCCGATGGCGCGTCCGGGTTTGCCTTCGGCAACGCCGGTCAAACCGAATACAAACAGCAGATCCTGCGCTCCGCCCGCGGCACGCTGAAAGCTCAAGCGCACGCCGGGGGGGCTCGATTTAGCCTCGCCTTCGCATCGCGTGCCGCTATTCGGCCAGTCGATGTTTGCCTCGATTGCCCCGGCAACGTGGGCCCGCAGGTAGCCGTCTCCGCTGGGCAGGCAGGCGGCCGTGGCGGTGGCCGTTGGTGCGCCGGCCACAACCGGTGGCGCGGTCGGGTTAGCCGGCGTGCTGGAATGCTCGGCGCGCACGGGTGCGCCGAATGCCACACCAATGCTCATGAGCACCGGCACGAGTGCGATCGGGTTGCCGCGCAAGCATGGCCTCGAGCCTGGTCTCCGGCGTGATCTCGGGCCTGACCTACTATTGAAAAAGATTACCGGTATCATTCGCTTATGTTGCCATGCGCGCCGCCGAGAATGTTGATGCCGAAGCCACTGCTGCTGGTGCTGCTCGTGTGCGTGGCGGCCTGCTCGCCGAAATTCGAGCGGCCGAATATCACGGTCGTGAGCATCGAGATGCAGCGCGGCAATTTGTTGCAGCAAAACTTTCAGGTCAAGTTTCACATCCAGAATCCCAATGATCGCGCGCTGCCGGTCAAGGGGCTGCATGCCGATCTGAGCGTCGGTGGGGATCGAATTGCCAGCGGCATGACCAATCGCGCCTTCGTGGTTCCGCCGCTGGGCGACACCGATTTCGACATGACGATCACCGCCAACATGGCGGTGGCGCTCCTGAAGCTCGCGAATCAGCACACCGACTCGATCGACTACGAAGTGACCGGCGCGGCCAGCCTCGACCTGGCTTTCCTCAATGATTTGCCGTTTCACCAAAGCGGCTCCTTCTCGCTCAAGGCGTTTCAGTAACTAATTGAAATAATTTGATTTATTCCCGAAGTCCGGCTGGATCCGGCCGCCGTCTGGTAAAGTGACGGCCAAGAAACAAGGGCGCCGTCCATGGCAGGAGACTCGAGGCGGTCCCACGATGAAGCGATACCCATCATGAGGACATTTGACAGACGGCAAGACGCACAAGAACTGCGGAGCTGGTCGTTCCTTAGACGTACACCGCAGCAGCGACTGGATTGGCTGGTGCAGGCGCTCTGCATCGCCTATCAATCCGGGGCGCTCAAGCTTCCCACGGGACCAGAACCCCTCGACCAGCCTAGACCGACCGAATAACGTCGTCCGCGAACGCGAATCATGGCACAGACCCCCTACGAACAGCTGGAACAAGAATTTCGCAGACTGCACGCATTTCGCGGCGCCTTGTCGCTATTGCGATGGGATGCGGCGGTGATGATGCCGCGCGGCAGCGCCGATGTGCGCGGCGAGCAATTGGCGGCGCTCGAGACCGAACACCACGCCTTGCTCACGACCCCGAAGGTGGCGCGGCTGCTGGAGCGCGCCGAGGCCGGCGCCTCGCAGCTCGAGGATTGGCCGCGCGCGAATTTGCGCGAGATGCGCCGGCAGCGCGATCATGCCATCGCAACGCCGCCGTCGCTGATCGCGCGCCTGGCCAAGGCGACGTCGCGCGCGGAAGTCTTCTGGGTCGAGGCGCGCAAGGCCAACGACTTCAAGCTGCTGGCGCCGCACTTGGAGGAGGTCGTGCATCTGGTGCGCGACAAGGCCGCGCTCCTGGGGCAGGCGCGCGGCTTGCCGCCGTACGATGCCCTGGTCGAGACATTTACGCCCGGCATCTCGACCGCGGATATCGACACCATCTTCAAGGCCCTGTCGCGCAAGCTCCCGGGGCTGATCAATCAGGCCATTGAAGTTCAAGCCGAACGCGCCCCCGTGCCCTTGACGGGCAAGTTCACGATGCCTCGCCAGCGCCAGTTGTCGCTCGAGGTGCTCAAGGCCATGGGATTCCCATTCGATCGGGGCCGGCTGGACGAGAGCGAACACCCCTTTACCGAAGGCGTGCCCGGCGACATACGCATCACGACCCGATTCGACCCCAACGATCCGTTTTCCGGTCTGCTGGGGGCGGTTCACGAGGCCGGCCATGCCATGTACGACTTGGGAATGCCGCCCAAGTGGCGCGATCAGCCGGTGGGCCGCGACCGCGGGCTGGCGCTCGAGGAAAGCCAGTCGCTGCTCTTTGAGATGAATCTTTGCCGCAGCCGCTCCTTCGTCAAGTATTTGAAGCCGCAGCTGGAAAAATTCCTGCAAGTGAGCGGCGATGAATGGAGCGAGGAGAATCTGTACCGGCATCTGATCCGGGTGAAGCGCAGCTTGATTCGCATGGATGCGGATGAGCTCACCTACCCCGTGCACATCATGCTGCGCTACGAACTCGAGAAAAAAATTCTCGACGGCACGCTGCCGGTTGCGGATTTGCCCGAGGCATGGAACGCGAATATCGAGCAGCGCTTGAGCATACGTCCGAGCAACGACGTCGACGGCTGTCTGCAGGACATTCATTGGGCGGTGGGGCACTTCGGCTATTTTCCCTCCTACGCGCTGGGAGCGGTCATTGCGGGCCAATTGAACGAGGCGCTGCGCGCGGAACGCCCGACTCTCGATGCGGAGATCGCGGCCGGCCAATTCGGCGGCGTGATGGATTGGCTGCGCGATAACGTGCACTGCGTGGGTGCCCGATTGCCGGTGCAGGAGCTCATCAAGCAAGCCACCGGCAAGCCGCTCACTGCTTCGGCCTACTTGCGCTACCTCGAATCGAAATACCTGGAAGCGCCGTGAGCGTCTCGAACCCCGCCGCTACCGTCCATGTCGCCGTGCGGCCTCGCTCGAACAATTTCAACAAGCTCGAGGCGCAGCTGCGCGGCTGCGTCGGCAAAGCCATCGGCGAGTACCGGATGATTGCCGACGGCGATCGGGTGATGGTGTGCGTATCGGGCGGCAAGGATTCCTATACGTTGCTCGACATGCTGCTCCGCTTGCAGCGTAGCGCGCCGATCCGCTTCGAGATCGTCGCGGTCAATCTCGATCAGAAGCAGCCGGGGTTTCCCGCCGACGTGCTGCCCGAATATTTGACCGCACTCGGCGTGCCGTTCCGGATCATCGAGCAGAATACCTATGCCGTGGTCAAGCGCGTCATTGCGGACGGCAAGACCCTATGCGGCCTGTGTTCGCGCTTGAGACGCGGGGCGCTGTATCGCTTCGCGGCCGAGAACGGGATCACCAAGATCGCTCTCGGGCATCATCGCGACGACATCGTCGAGACGCTGTTCCTCAACATGTTCTTCGGCGGCCGGCTCAAGGCGATGCCGCCGAAGCTGTTGAGCGAGGATCGGCGGCACATCGTCATACGGCCGCTGTGCCTGGTGGCGGAGCGCACGATCGCGCGCTATGCCGCGGCGCGTCGCTTCCCGATCATTCCCTGCACGCTGTGCGGCTCGCAAATGCATATGCAGCGCCTGGTCGTAAAGAACATGCTCAAGGATTGGGAGCAGAAATTCCCCGGCCGTATAGAGACCATTTTCTCCAGCATGCGCAATGTTGCGGCCTCGCAGCTCGCCGATCCGAAGCTGTTCGATTTTGCGGGACTCGAGCAACTGCGTGCGCGCAATGCTCGGAGTTCAGAAAGCGTACCGGCGGCCATCACGGATGAGGTCATGGCCGAGCTCGCCCCAATTTTTGAGTGAGGAGTTCGTGCCGCAAGCCCGACGCATCGCCCCTCGATCCCGCCGCTCGCGGCGGCGTTTCCCCTGGGAAACGCTCGCCGACGACCAATTGCTCAGTTTGCGGTTTTGCGACCTGAAATTGGCGATCGAGGGTACCGATCTCGAGCGGGCGATCGAGCGGCTGTACGGCGAACTCGACACGCGCGGCATCCGCTTCCGGCCGCATTTTTGGCTGTCGCAGGAATGGTTTTCCCCCGACGGCATTCCCGGCATCGCGATTCCGTTCTATCTCGCGCACCGCCGGCTCATGGGCATCGAGCGGCGGCTGATGCGCGAAGCGGAAGGCGGCAACCGCAACTGGCTGATGCGCATATTGCGCCACGAAGCGGGCCACGCCATCGACTCGGCCTATCGCCTGCGCCGGCAGGGCCGTTGGCGCAAAGCCTTTGGGCCGGCATCGCTGCCCTATCCCGACACCTACCGGCCGCGCCCGGGCAGCCGCCGCTTCGTGCAGCACTTGGGAGCTTGGTACGCCCAAGCGCACCCCACCGAGGATTTCGCGGAGACGTTCGCGGTTTGGCTCAAGCCGAAGTCGGCGTGGCGCCGGGAATACCTCGGATGGCCGGCATATGCCAAGCTCGAGTTCATCGATGAGCTGGCCGCCGAAATAGGCGAGGCCAAACCGTTGGTGATCGACCGCAGCCGGATCGAGGACATCGCCGAGGAGACATGCACCCTGCGCCAGCACTACGAGGATAAGCTGGCACGCTACCGCATGCCGCGCCGCACGGGCGCGGATGAATTATTGCTCAAGGTGTTCACCGCGGCGCCGCGTTCGCGCTCGGCGCCGAAAGCGGCGAGCGTGCTGCGCGAGCTGCGTCATCCGCTGCGGCAGCAGATCGTGCGCTCCGGAGCCTTCAGCGAATACCTGGTGCATCAGGTCATGCGACTGATGATCGAGCGCTGTGAATCCTTGAACCTGCACATCCGCGGCCCGCGCCGCGAACTGAAGGCGCATCTACTGTGGGTCATCGGCCGTCTGGCCGAGTCCTACGAAGAGCGCCAATTGCCGCGGGTGGCGCTGTGAGACGGGTCGCGCCGTGAAGAAGATGCGGGCTCTGGTGCTGGTGCATGCCACGCTGGTGCCGCCGGATTCGTTGCGCGGCCTGTCCGAGAAAGAGATCGACGAATGGCGCACCGAATACGACGTCATTTCGCATCTGAAGGCCGCCGGCCACGAGGTGATGCCGCTCGGCTTGAGCGATAACCTGTCGGAGCTGCGGCGCGCGATCATCGATTGGAAGCCGGACATCGTGTTCAATCTGCTCGAGGAATTCGACGGCATCGTCACCTACGATCAGCATGTGGTCGCCTTCTTGGAACTGATGCATCAGCCGTATACCGGCTGCAATCCCCGCGGCATGTTGCTGTCGCGGGATAAAGTGCTATCGAAGCAATTGCTGTCCTATCACCGGGTGCCGACCCCGCAATTCATGGTGTTCGCCCGCGGCAGGACGCCGCGGATTCCGAAGCGCCTGCGCTTTCCGATGTTCGTGAAATCCTCGACCGAGGATGCTTCGCTCGGGATCGCGCAAGCCTCCGTGGTCGCGGATGAGCGCCAGCTAAAGGAGCGGATTGCGTTCATTCACGAGCAAACTCATTCCGATGCGCTGGTCGAGGAGTACATCGAGGGCCGCGAGCTCTATGTCGGGGTGATCGGCAACGAGCGGCTGAAGGTGCTGCCGGTCTGGGAAATGACCTTCGGATCGCTGCCGGAAAACCTGCCTGCCATCGCCACCCGCAAGGTGAAATGGGACCGCGGCTATCAGCAGAAATACGGCATCACCACCGCGGCCGCGGAGAACCTGCCGGAGGGCACCGTGGCGCGGCTCGAACGGCTGTCGAAGCGCATCTTTCGGGCACTGCATTTGACCGGCTATGCACGCATGGATTTTCGCCTGCGCGCGGACGGCGCCTTGTACGCGCTCGAAGCAAACGCGAATCCCAATCTATCGGCCGGCGAGGACTTCGCGCAGTCGGCGCTAACCGCCGGTATGCGTTATCCCGAGGTGCTTAATCGAATCTTGCAGCTCGGCGCGAATTACCCGGCGGCATGGCGCGGCCTCGACGCCTAGGAGCCTGTCTCAAGGCTCCTAGCCTATTGCCGGGTCCAGCGGTTCATCCAAGCGAGCGTGGTCTCATACCATTGGATGCTGTTGGCCGGCTTCAGTACCCAGTGATTTTCGTCCGGGAAGTACAGAAGCTCGCTCGGAACACCCAGACGCTGTAGCGCGGTGAATGCGGCGAGGCCCTGTTCGTAGGGCACGCGATAATCGAGTTGACCGTGAATCACCAGGGTCGGCGTCTTCCACTTCGCCACGAAATCGATGGGGTTGTGCTTGGCGTAACCCGCCGGATTGAGATATTCCGGGCCGCCGTTTTCCCATTCGGGAAACCACAGCTCCTCGGTGGAGTAGTACATGCTGCGGTTGTCGAATATGCCGTCGTGCGTGACCAGGCACTTGAATCGATCCGGCCACTGACCGGCAATCCAATTCATCATATAGCCGCCGTAGGATCCGCCCAGCGCGCACATGCGATCGCCATCCAGCCAGGTATATTGTTTCAGGGCGGCGGCCAACCCGAGCTTGAGATCCTCGAGCGGTTTGCCGCCCCAATCCCCGCTGATCGAGTCGGTGAACGCCTGCCCGTATCCGGTGGAGCCGTGAAAATCGATCATCACCACCCCGTAGCCGGCGCCGGCGAAGGCCTGCGCATTCCAGCGCCAGTGCCAGACGTTCCCCATGCTGCCCTGGGGTCCCCCGTGCACGATAAAGGCCACGGGATACTTTTGATCGGGCCTGAAATTTGGCGGCTTCACCAGGTAACCGAAGACATTGTCGTTGTTCCAGCCGGCGAAACTGAATTGCTCGTACTCGCCCAGCGCGCGGCCGGCGAGAGCCACTTGATCCTGGCGGGTGAGCTGCAGCGGTTTGCCGCCGGAGAATCCCACCGAGTAGAGTTCGGCGGGATTGGCCAGGTTGCTCTGCGCGTAAATTATTTTTTGCGGACCGACACTGAAAGCTTCCACGTCGCCGGCACCGGTGATTGCGGAGGCTCTGCCGCTGTTCGTGTCGATTGCCCACAGCGGATGCTGACCCAGGTGGTCCGCGGTCGCGAACAGCATCTTGCCATCGCGCGACCAGGCGAAGCTGCTGATCGAGCGATCCCAGTTCTGGGTGAGGGGGCGCTTGACTCCGGTGTGCAGGTTGAGCAGCACCAAATGAAAACGGTCCGCTTCGAATCCCGGTCTGTCCATGGCGGCGTAGGCGAGCACCGATCCGTCGGGCGAAAACGCCGGCTTCCCGTCCCATGCCGCATTGTCGGCGGTCAAATTGCGCGGCGTCCCGCCGCCGGCCGCAACCGTGTAGATATCGAAGTTGGTCGACCACGGCTCGCCTACCGGCAGCGCCCGCACCGAGAACGCCACCTCCCGGCCGTCCGCGCTGACCGCATAGTCCTCGCGGCTGCCGAACGGCTTGCTCGGCACGTCGCCGTCGATGCCGGCGGTCAGATTCACCGGTGTACCGTTGGCGAGGCCCGCTTCGTCGAGCGTTATCGCGAACAGATGCGAGCGGCGGCCTTCGCTCCAAGTGTCCCAATGGCGTGCGAAGATCCTGTCGTAGAGGACCCCGTGCCCGTGAGCGGTGTTGCGCGCGGCGGCGACCAGCCGCTGCTTAGTGCATGCGAGATCGGCGCAATCGGCGAATACCTCGAGACTCACCAGAAGGCGGTCCGCCTTCGGGGAGACGCGAAAGCTGCCCACATCGAGCGGCAGATTGGTGATCTGGAGCAGCTCGCCCTCCGGACCTGAGCGCCATACCTGAGTCGAGCCGCCGCGATCGGAGAGATAATAGATGAACCGCCCGTCGCCGCTCCATTCGGCGGAGTTCGAATTCGCCGCCAAATCCGTGAGCCGCACCGGTGCCGCGTCTCGTTTGCGGGTTTCGAGCAGCCAAATGCCGGTACGCACCTGGTTCAACTCCATCTCCACGGTACGCAAGGTGTAGGCGACGCGCTTGCCGTCGGGGGAAACCGCGGGCTCCGAGATGCGGTCCAATCGAACCAAATCCTGCACGTCGAAGGCCCGGGCCCCATCCGGCGCCGCGGCGCGAGTCGGCGTGGCGGAGTCGGCCGGCATCGCGCCGACGGCCGCGAGGATCGCGACAGCTGCAGTCAAGCAATTGGCTCGCATTGTGAAACGCTCCCTCGGGGACGGGTGGTTCCCAATTGTAGCCTTAGCGGGCAGAATCAGCCGTGTGATCGCACCGCGAGTCGCGCCGCCGGCATGCACCATTTCGACGCTCGCCGAAATCCTCTAGCACCACAATGGCGCGCGCGGCGTTAGCAGCCTACGCGCTCGTTTGCTGATACGAAAAACACTGCATTTATAGGCATTTCCGCACAGCAGTTCGCACTTTGCCTCTTCACTTCTTGTCCGCATTGCCGATAGGATGGTGCCGGGTCACAAAAGGACACCGAGCATGCAAGCACTGCCCGATCGGACTCTGGTAGCCGTCAGTTCCCTGCGTGAATTTTTTCGTGACGCGTTTCACGAAGCGAGCGAGCACCAACACCTCGACATCGACGAACAGGCCGAGCAATACGTGGTCAACCTGCTGACGATGTTCTCGCGCGCCGACGCTCTGTACGAGAAGACACCCGATGGGCTGCGCATCAGGCCGCTGGCGCATATGCTCGCCGAAGCGCTCGAGGCGCCGAGCGCGGCGGCGCGGCAGCGCGGACTGCAGCGGTTGGGCGACGTCTCGCTGTTCATCGCCGGATTCTTCGCGCGCAGCTTTGCCCGAAAATTGATCGACATCGACTATCACATCGCGATGGGCGGGAACGCTTATGGGTCATTGGCGGACACCATGCAGCGCACCCTGTCCGGCCGCAGCATCGCGGCCATCTATGCGCAGCTTGCGCAGAAGTTTCAGCGCTTGGTGGACGCGCTCAACGAGGTCAGCGAGATGTCGTACTGTCATACGGACGCGGACATCCTGCGGCTCTATGAAATATGGATGAAGACCGGCAGCCAGCGCGCGCACGGCTTGCTCAACCGCCTGGGTGTTCAGCCCGTGAAGCACGGCGGTCTGTGCCTCGAACACTGAGCCCGCCATGGTGCTGCGCCGCTTGCAGTCGCTGTTGGGCCGCCTCTACGACGTCTCGGTCGACTACGACGTCTACGATTTTCTGGTCACCGACCGGCGCGAACTCGCGGACGTGATCCCGGAAAACGACCGGCGCGCGCCCGACGAGGAGTTGTTGCTCGCGGAGACCGCGGATGGCGCCGGAGTGGCGCTGTACATCGACCCCAGCGTGCTCATGCGTCTGGAGCAGGCGGATCCAACGGGCTCACTGACCGAGGGTAATTTGGCCGATTACTGTACGGCGCTCGAAGGCGTCAGCCATTTCGTCTATTCGACCTGGCGGCTCGATTGGGACGCGCCGGTATCGCTGCTCGAACTGGAGACTCAGGCCGAGGTCGACAAATATGCGGCGACGGTGTTTTTGGTGGCCGATCAACAGGGCGGGTGTTATCCGGCGCAGGTGCATGCGCGGCTCTTCGATCGGATCGATTTCGATGCGCGTCTCGAGCCGGAACAATATGATCGCTATCGGACCGCGCACCGCTGCGCGGCGAATTTCTGCAGACGGCTGGAAAGCCGGTTCGTGAACCGCGGCAAGGCTCAAGTCGAGGCATTGGTGCGCGAATTGCGCAAATTCTACCGCTTGGGATGCGCCGCCAAGCTGCGCTACGCGCTGTCGTGACGATCGCGGGCGGCCAGTCCGATCGCGCCTAGCCCGCTCGGCCGCTAGTCGTCGTCGCGGTTGCCGGCTTGCTTTTTCAGCTTGAGCCACTCGCTCAAGCGGTGCAGATCCTTTTTGCGCGCCGCTTCCGGCTTATTGTCCAACTTGCCGCTGTCATAGGGGTTGTAGCCCTTCACCGTGCCCAGCGGATTCGGCTTAACCTGCTTGACCTGATCGAGCGGAGTCGGCGCGTCCTCGGCAAGCGACAGGGCCGGGTGTTCGAGCTTTTGCAGCCGCGCGGTCGACACCTCGTGGCCGAATTTTCCCGTGGCCACCGACCACTCCCAGATCGCGTTGCCGCGATCGTCGAATTGCACCCGGCCGGTCTGGTTCGGCTCCGCCCGCGGACCAGTGGCCGGCCCACGGGAATTCGCGCCGGCAGCGCCGGTCTTCGCGGTGGGCTTCGGGGTTTCCTTGCTCATGCTACCTTTTTAGGCAATGCCCAGCGCAAGTCAACTGCCACGTTGCGGAATATTGCGCCCCGTCACAGTTGCAGCTGATATTGGGCCCGCACCAGCGCCAAAGCGGTTTTGCCGTCGTTCCATTCGCCGCGTAAGATCCTGCCGATCGCTTCGCCGATCGGCATCCACGCGAGCTCCAATTCCTCATCGGCGTCCGGTGTCGGCGCTCCCACCTCGAGTTCGCGCGCCAGGTACATGTGGATCACCTCGGTGAATATGGCGGGCGCTGGAATGTACAAGCCGAGGGGAGTCCAACGCTGCGCCGCCACGCCGGTTTCCTCGTTGAGCTCGCGCACGGCGCACGCCGCGGGGGCCTCTCCGGGATCGAGCTTGCCGGCGGGAATCTCCCACAAGAAATCTCCGATGCCGTGCCTATACTGGCGCACCAGGCACACGCGGCCGGCCTCATCCACCGCCACCACCGCGGCGGCACCGGGGTGGCGCACGAAATCGATCTCGTGTACCCGGCCGTTGGCGTATCTCAGCCGTTCACTGGACACATCGATCACGCGACCTCGGTGGATATGACTGCTTGCGATCGTGGTTGGTTTCAGCATGTCGGCCCTTGGCGGTGAAGAGTTGAGTAAATTCAAGGATATTACGATCATTCTCGGCAGTCCGGCGAGCGGCAAGACGACGCTTGCGAGGCGGCTTGCCCGACGCGTACTCCGAACTCATCAAGGCCCTGAATAATTGGCGCCTGTGACCTGTCTCCTCGCACAGGCCGGCTCAAATGAGCGATCCTCGACGCGGGCATTACGTAACACGATCTGGATATATATACAGTTCAGCGGTATAGTTTTCTTATGATGAAGGCCAAGACCACCAGCGCATTCGATACGCTCAATCCGGCGCAGCGGCGCGCGGCCACCTTTGGCACCCCCGCCAAGGACAAGGGCATCACCGCCGGGCCCTTGCTGATATTGGCCGGCGCCGGCACCGGCAAGACCAACACGCTGGCGCATCGCACCGCGCATCTGGTGCTGAACGGAGTCGATCCGGCGCGCATCCTGATGCTGACGTTCACCCGGCGTGCGGCCCAGGAAATGATTCGCCGCGCGCAGACCATCGTCACGGAGGTCATGGCCGACCGCGGCAAAATGGGCGATCGCAGCGTGCAATCACGCTTGCTGTGGTCGGGCACCTTTCATTCCGTGGGCAATCGGATCTTGCGCCAGTTCGCCAAGCATCTGGGATTGGAGCCGAATTTCACGGTGCTCGACCGCACCGATGCGGCCGACCTCATGGATGTGATCCGGCACGAACTCGGCTTTTCCGGCAAGGACAAGCGTTTCCCGCGCAAGGACTCTTGTCTCTCGATCTACAGCTACCGGGTCAATACCCGGCTGTCCCTCAAGCAGACGATCGAGGAGCAATTTCCGTGGGTCAGCGAATGGGAACGGGATCTGACCCGCCTGTACCGCGAGTATGTCGCCCGCAAGCAGAAGATCAACGTGCTGGATTTCGACGATCTGCTGCTTTACTGGCACGCGATGATGAAAAACCCCGCGCTCGCGCAGAATTTATCCAACAATTTCGATCATGTGCTGGTCGATGAATATCAGGACACCAGCGCCTTGCAGGGCGAGATAATTCAGGCGCTGAAGCCCGACGGCAGCGGCGTCACCGTGGTCGGCGACGACGCGCAGGCCATCTATTCGTTCCGCGCGGCCGCGGTCGAGAATATCCTGGGATTTGCGGATCGCTACAAGCCGAAAGCCGATATGGTGGTGCTGGCGCAGAATTATCGGTCCACGCAGCAGGTGCTGGATTGTGCCAATGCGCTCATGTCGGAGGGCGCTCGCCAGCACCGCAAGACGCTGCTCGGAACGCGCCAATCCACTCAGAAACCGCTCTACGTGACGTTGGATGACGCCGTCGGCCAGGCCGAATACATCGTCGGCAAGATTTTGGCAACCCGCGAGATCGGCGGCTCGTTGAAGCGCCATGCCATTTTGTTTCGCAGCTCGCACCACAGCGATGTGCTGGAAGTCGAGCTGACGAAGCGCAACATTCCGTTCGTGAAATACGGCGGGCTGAAGTTTCTCGAGGCCGCGCACGTCAAGGACATGCTCTCGCTGCTGCGCTGGGTCGACAATCCGCGCAATGCCGTCGCGGGGTTCCGGGTGCTGAAACTCGTTCCCGGCATCGGCCCGGCTCACGCCAAACAGGCGCTCGATCATTTCGAGGCGCAGGGCTTCAGCGTCAAGAGTCTGGCGGGCTTCGACGCGCCGCAGGCCAACAAAATGGACTGGAAGAGATTCTGCGCATTGCTGGAGAAGCTCGCCGACCCGAGCACCCCTTGGCCGGGTCAGGTCGGGTTGGTGCGCGAATGGTACAAGCCGCAATTGGAACGAATTTACGACGCGGCATTCAGCCGCACCGGCGATCTCGAACAGCTCGAGCATTTGTCCGCGCAGCATTCCAGCCGGGAGCGATTCCTCACCGAACTCACCTTGGATCCGCCGGTGGTCACCGGCGATAAATCCGCTTCCGCATCCAAGGATGAGGACTACGTGATTCTCTCGACCATCCATTCGGCAAAGGGCCAGGAATGGGACATCGTCTACGTCCTGAACGTCGCCGACGGCAATTTTCCGTCGGAATTTTCCGCCGGCAAGCCGGAGATGATCGAGGAAGAGCGGCGCTTGCTGTACGTGGCGATGACCCGCGCGCGCAATGAGCTGCACTTGTGCGCGCCGCTCAGGTATGCGGTGACTCAACAAGCCAAAGGCGGCGATGCCCATGTCTACGGCGCAAAAAGCCGGTTCATGACCGACAAGGTGCTCGCCTGCTTCGAGCACACCACCTTCCGCAGCCTGCACGGCGCCGAGAGCTTGCGCGCGGATGAGCGCTCGGACGCTATAGGGGCGGTGGACGTCGTCTCACAGCTCAAGGAAATGTGGTGAGCAACCGCGCCCGCGCATGGGGACCCCCAAGGTCGCCATCGCGGGTCTTCAAATGCCGCTTAAGGGCGCGATCTGATCTACTGTTGGCTGATCGACCGGCGCCTTACTCCCGCGCCTTTACCAGCGGCGCGAGCCACCGCCACCGCCGCTACCGCCACCGCCACCAGCGGGCTTGGATCGGGGCGGCCGCTCTTGGGCCTCGTTCACGCGCAGCGGACGTCCCCCCATCTGGAAGCCGTTCGTTTGCTGGATAGCGTTTTGTGCCTCACCGGCCGCCATGTCCACGAACGCAAAGCCGCGCGGGCGCCCGGTTTCGCGATCGTTGATGAGCTTGACGGATTCGACTTTACCGTAGCGCTCGAACAGGCTACGCACTTCATCTTCTGTAGCGGTGAAGGGCAGGTTGCCAACATAGATCGTCGTCATTCAACTGGTCTCACTGACAGTGCGCGCAAGGCGCGGGGATGATGCCGCTCGCGCGCGGTTTCACGGCGGACGACGTCGCCACTGCCGCAGCGGCGCAGCCCGTACCTTAAGGTCGCGCACTTGAGCCATGGAATGCCCGAGAACGACCTACGATCCGATGCTACGCCAGGGGATTATTGTTGGCAAACGCCAGAATTCGTCAAGTAACTTAAGGGCTACTCGACCTCCAGATAGGCGTAGCCATTGAGCTCGTTTTCATAAAAGCGCTTCACCGCCTGCGCCTCGGCGAGCGACATTCTGCCTTCCTGAATGGCCCGCTCGCAGTCGCGCGAGATGCCCGGATACAACTCGTCGGTGTCGTACTCCATATACTCCAATACCTTATTTGCGGTATCCCCTTTGACGACTTCCTCGATCCACCAGCCGCCGTCCTCCTGGAGCCGGATATGGACCACGTGGGTGTCGCCGAACAGGTTGTGCAAATCTCCGAGAGTCTCCTGGTATGCGCCGACCAGGAACGCCGCCAGGTAGTAGGCTTCGCCCGCGATGAGCTCATGCACCTCGAGGGTGCGTTTGGTCACGCGCGGATTGACGAAGCGGTCGATCTTTCCGTCCGAGTCGCAGGTGATGTCGGCGAGCACCGCATTGCGGCTCGGTCGCTCGCCCAAGCGCTGAATCGGCATGATGGGAAACAGTTGGCCGATGGCCCAGCTGTCCGGCAGTGACTGGAACACCGAGAAGTTGCAGAAATAGATGTCGCTCAGCATGTCTTCGAGGTTTTCCAGCTCCTCCGGAACGCGGTCCAGCTTGCGGCAGTAGTCGCGAATCTTGACGCAGGTCGCCCAATAGAGCTTCTCGGCGAGCGCGCGGAACTCGAGGCTCAAATAGCCCCAGTTGAACATTTGCAGCGCCTGTTCGCGCGCCTGCAGCGCGTCGTGATAGCACTCGACCAGCCGGCGCTCGTTGACCGACCGGTAGCAGTCGATGAGATCGCGCACCGGTTGGGGCAGCTCCTGCCGGCCGTGGTAGTCCTCCTCCGGCCGCCCCGACACCTTGAATTGATCCAGTTTCGAGGCGCCCAAGACGTCGAACACCAGCAGACTGTGATGGGCCGCGATGGCGCGGCCGGACTCGCTGACGATCATCGGATGCGGGACGTCGCGCGCGTCACAGACGCTCTTGATGCGGTACACGACATCGCTCGCGTATTCGTTCAGCGTGTAATTCATCGACGACTCGTAGTTGGTGCCGCTGCCGTCGTAGTCGACGCCGAGCCCCCCGCCGATATCGATGTACTGGAGGCCCGCGCCCATGATCTTGAGCTCCGCGTACACGTGCGCCAGCTCGTTGATGGCGTCTTTCACCCGCCGGATGTCCTGCAGCTGGCTTCCGGGATGACAATGCACGAGCTGCAGGCAATCGAGCATGTTGCGCTCCTTGAGCAGCGCATACAGATCGAGAATCTCGCTGATGAAGAGGCCGAATTTGGATTTTTCGCCCGCGGATTCGCGCCAGCGGCCGGCACCCTCGCTGGCGAGCTTCACCCGCACTCCGATCTTTGGGCGCACCGCATAGTTTTGCGCGTGCTTCAGGATCAAGTGAATTTCCTCGTAATTCTCCACCACCGGAATGATGGTGCGGCCGAGCTTGGTGGCCAGGATGACGGCTTCGATGTAACTGTCGTCCTTGAAGCCGTTGCACACCACGATGCGGTCCGGCGCGTTCTCGGTGATGGACATGACGGCGAGCAGCTCCGGTTTGGAACCAACCTCCAGGCCGAAGCCGAATTCCTTGCCGTAGCGGTAGACCTCTTCGACCACCAGGCGCTGCTGATTGACCTTGATCGGAAATACCGCCGCATAGCGGTTGCGGTACTCGTTCTCCGCAATGGCGTTGCCGAAGGCTTCCGCGAGATGGCGAAGCCGGTGGGCGAGGATGTCGGAAAATCGAATGACCACCGGCGTATGCAGGTCGCGCGCCTTGAGCCCCTGCACGACTTCGTGCAAATCGATTTCGCGGCCCGGGTCCATGCTTGGCCGGATCACCACATGGCCGCCGGCATTGATCGAAAAGTAGCCCTTGCCCCAGGCCTCGACCTGATACAGATCGAGCGACTCCTCGATGTTCCAATTGTGATTGGCGGGCAGCGGTTTGGCGGGTGTGCTCACGTGCGCGCACCATAGCAAATTGGGGCCCTATGTAAATGACTTAGGGTAAATGACGGAGGGTCAATGACGGAGGGCGCGATCGCCTCGTGCGTTCATTTGCCGCGGGTCACGGGACGCTTGGGATCCCGTATCCATTCGCTCCAGGAACCGGCATAGAGCTTGGCGCCGTTTAATCCCGCCAGTTCGAGCGCCAGCAAATTGTGACAGGCGGTGACGCCCGAGCCGCACATGGCGATGACTTTGCCCGGTTCAGCGCCGGCGAGACGCGCGAGCCAGCGGCGCTCGAGTTCGTCGGGCGGCAGGAAGCGCCCATCGCCGCTCAAATTGGCCGCGAACGGATGATTGATGGCTCCGGGGACATGGCCGGCCACCGGGTCCAAGGGTTCGACGGCGCCGGTAAAGCGCTCCTCGGCGCGTGCGTCCACCAGCAGGCGGCGCTGATCCTTGAGCGCTTCGATCAGTTCGACGGTGCTGAGCACGGCCTCATGGTCGATTCGCGGGGTGAACCTCTGGACAGCGCCGCCCTGCGGCTCGCCGGAGTCGAGCGCGCCGCCGGCGGCGATCCAGGCCCTGGAGCCCCCGTCGAGGACCGCGACCTTGGCGTGGCCCAGCCAGCGCAGCAGCCACCAGGCCCGCGCGGCGAAGGCACCGTTGGCTTCATCGTAGGCGATGACCTGCGAGGAATCGCCGACGCCAAGCTCGCCCAACCGGGCGGCGATGAGATCGGGCGCCGGCAGGGGATGGCGGCCGCTGCTCGAGGTCACCGGCCCCGACAGATCGCGGTTCAAGTCCGCGTAGCGAGCGCCGCGAATGTGCTCGCGCAAATACGCCTGCCTGCCGGCCCCGGGCGCCGCCAGATCGAACCGGCAATCGAGGATTGCGACCCCGGGATTGCCGATCAACGACTTCAGGGAGGCGACATCGATGGTGGTCGTGAAATGCATGTTTCGAGCTTAGCGCGCCGCCGATCGAACCGCATCCGCTACAATCGGCTTCCATGGCACTTACTCTTTATTGGGGCAGCGGCAGTCCATTTTCGTGGCGCGTGTTGCTGGCGTTGGAACACAAGCGCCTGCCCTACGAGTCGCAACTCCTGCACTTCGACAAGCAAGAGCATCAGTCGCCGCAGATGTTGAAACTCAACCCGCGCGGCCGGGTGCCGGTGTTGAAGGATGGCGACTATGTGGTGTTCGAATCGCTCGCCGTGCTCTATTACCTCGATGTGAAATATCCGCAGTCGCCGATCTTCGGGACGAATCCCGAGGAGGCCGGGGTCATCATGCGCGTGATCTGCGAATTTCAGGCCTACGCCGAGCCGGCCCTGTCGAAGATCGTGAACGCCGTGTTCACCGGCCAGGTGGCCGGCGCGATCGATGAACTGAGCGACGCGATGCATGTGGCGGGGCGCGAGGCGCGCACCATCGAAGGTCGATTGAGCAAGGAGGACTGGATCGTCGGCGCAGACTACTCCGCGGCCGACATGGTCATTTTCCCGTGGATCCAGCTGTTGCGGCGCGCGATGGATAAGCGCGCGGCCGCCGAACTCGGCAAGCGCTTCCTGCCGATGGAACGCAACTACCCGGCATTGGCGCGCTGGGTCCGCCGCATCGAATCCTTGCCCGGCTACGAGCGGACCTGTCCGCCTCACTGGCGCGAGAATCCCAGCCGCGGCGGCGAAACTTGAGCATTTCGCGCGCCCCCAGGTAGGCTGGGGGAGGGGAGTCGCGGCCACGCATGAGTCAACACAGGAAGGCATTGATGAGCAAACACGAAGTGCATGTGAATTTTGCGGGCAGGATCGTATTCGTGGGCTTTGGCAGCATTGGACAGGGAGTCTTGCCGCTCATCCTGCGTCACATAGGCATTTCGGCGGATCGCATCACCATAGTCACACCGGAGGATGCCGGTCGATCCGAAGCCGAGAAATTCGGCGTCAAATTCCACAAGTCCGCTTTGACCCGCGACAACTACCGGCAGGTGCTGCAGCCGTTGCTGGACGCCGGCGATTTCTTGCTGAACCTGGCGGTGGACGTGTCGAGTGTCGCGCTCATCCGGCTGGCGCAGGAGCGGGGCGCGCTGTATCTCGACAGCTGCATCGAGCCATGGGCCGGCGGCTACGTCGACGGCAAGCTCGAGGTCGAGGCACGCAGCAATTACCACATGCGCCTGGAGGCGTTGGCATTGCGCGGCGCGACCAAGCGCGCCCCGACGGCGGTGCTGACCCACGGCGCCAATCCCGGCTTGGTGTCGCACATGGTCAAGCAGGCGCTGCTCAACATCGCCAAGGACTTGGGGGTAGAGGCGGGCGAGCCCGGGAGCCGGGAGCAATGGGCCAAGCTCGCCCACACCTTGGGCATCAAGGTGATTCATGTCGCCGAGCGCGACACCCAAATCACCAACGTGCCAAAGCAGGTGGACGAGTTCGTCAATACCTGGTCGGTGGACGGCTTCGTCAGCGAGGGTGCGCAGCCCGCCGAACTCGGCTGGGGCACGCACGAGAAACATTTCCCGGCGGACGGCGGCCGGCATAAAGAGGGATCGGGCTGCGCTATCTACTTGAATCGTCCGGGCGCGAGCACCCGGGCGCGAACCTGGACGCCCAAGGCCGGGCATTTTCACGGCTTCTTGATCACGCATTCGGAGGCGATTTCGCTCGCCGACTACTACACCGTGCGCGAGGGCGAGCGGGTCGTGTACCGCCCCACCACGCACTATGCCTACCATCCGAGCGACAGCGCCGTGATGTCGGTCCACGAGCTTGCCGGGCGCAACTGGCATATGCAGAAGAACAAGCGAATCATGCTCAACGAAATCACCGCGGGCATCGACGAACTCGGCGTATTGCTCGCCGGACACAAGAAGAATGCGTACTGGTACGGCTCGCAGCTGTCGATCGAGGAAGCGCGCAAATTGGTTCCCTACAACAGCGCGACCAGCTTGCAGGTCACCGTGGCGGCGCTCTCCGGGATGATCTGGGCCATGGAAAATCCCAAATGCGGGATCGTTGAACCGGACGAGATGGACTACAAGCGCCCTTTGGATATCTGCATGCCTTATCTCGGCACCGTGGTCGGCGCGTACACCGACTGGACGCCCCTTTATCAGCGCGGCGAGCTGTTTGCCGAGGATCTCGATACGACGGATCCCTGGCAGTTCAAGAACATTCGGGTCGTATGAGCTGGTAGCGGATCGCGACCACGATAAAGGACTGCGATCCCGAGGGCAGGGCGACCGTTATCTCGTCGCCCTGACGTTTGCCGAGCAAGCCGCGACCGAGGGGCGAGTCCATGCTGATGTACTCGCTTGCCATGTCGAATTCATCCGGCCCGACCAGCCGGTACCAGCGCGCCGGTGCGCCGACCTGTTCGAGCTGTATCCACGCTCCGAAGTGAATCCGCTGCGGGTCGCGCCGCCCGTGCGCCGCCTCGATGTCGACAATGGTCATGCCCTCCAACCGCTTGCGCAGAAACCGCACGCGGCGGTCGATTTCGTGCAGACGCTTCTTACCGTAGGTGTATTCAGCGTTCTCGGATCGATCGCCTTGCGCCGCAGCCTCGGCTACGGCGGCGGTGACCCGCGGCCTCTCGATATGCCACAGATCATGCAATTCATCGCGCAGGCGCTTGGCTCCCTCCGGGGTGATGTACTTCGAGGCGGGCGGCGTGGGCGCCCGGTATCTTGACACGGTGCAATAAACCCCGCTGATTTTAAAGACGTGAACCGGTTCTTGGGCTTGCCCGGTCGACTGAGCGCCTGGTCACAGAAATCAAGTGCCCAATGTCCCTAAGCTTGCTACCCATGAGCGCCAAATATTACACCCACTTCATCGCGCAATCGGACGGCGCCATCGAGTACAGCGAGTACCGCGGCGTGGTCGAACTGCTCGGGCAGTGTGGGTCGGTACGAGGCGATCGCGAGATCGCCAGGATGCTGGCGCGCAGCTTCGATCTCGAGGAAACCGACATCCAGGTGCTGCAATGGGACCAGCTGCACTGAATCCCCTAGCGGACTTTACTTCCCTTCATTGAAGTCCGCACCTTCGCCCCGAGCTCATCCCTCGGGGCTTTTTTTATGGCGGTGGTAAACTCATCCGGCGTCCCCATATCGAGGGCGTACCCACATCGGGGCCAACGAAGGGGAGCGAGTGATGCGTAGATCCGCTATCGGTTTGGCTGCAGTTGCCGCGTTGTTGTTGTCGGGCTGCGGTTACAACACCATGCAGACGCAAGACGAGCAGGTCAAGTCGGCTTGGTCGGAGGTCATCAATCAATATCAGCGCCGCGCCGACCTCATCCCCAATTTGGTCAACACGGTCAAGGGCTACGCGGCCCAGGAGCAGCAAGTCCTGTTGGGCGTGACACAGGCCCGGGCAAAAGTCGGCTCCCTGCAAGTGACGCCCGAGCTGGTGAATAATCCCGAGGCGTTCGCCAAGTTTCAGGCGGCGCAGGGCGAACTGTCCGGGGCATTGTCGCGATTGATGGTGGTGGCGGAGAACTATCCGCAGTTGAAGTCCGACCAGAATTTCCGCGATCTGCAAGCTCAACTGGAAGGCACGGAAAACCGCATCACAGTGGCGCGCAATCGCTACATCCAGGCGGTGCAGAACTACAATGTGACGGTGCGTTCGTTCCCGGGCAACTTGACGGCGATGGCGTTCGGCTACAAGCCGAAACCGAATTTCACGGTCGAGAACGAGGCGGCGATCTCCAAGCCGCCCAGCGTGGATTTCTCGGGGCCGCCGGCCGCCGCGCCGGCCGCTTCGCCGGCGCACTAGTGGGCCGGTTCGCGGCAGGCGTGGTGGCGAGCCTCGCCGCGATGCTGGCGTGCGCGGATGTCGCCGTGCCGCCGCTCACGGCGCGCGTCGTGGATCTCACCGGCACCCTGTCCGGCGGGGCGGTCAATCGCATCGAGACCCGGCTGGCGGACTTCGAGGCGAAGAAGGGCAGCCAAATCGCCGTGCTGATGGTGCCGACGACGCAGCCCGAAGAGATCGAGCAATACGGCATCCGTGCGGCCGAACAATGGAAGCTCGGGCGCAAAGGGGTCGACGACGGTGCGATCCTGCTGGTTGCGAAAAACGATCGCCGTGCGCGCATCGAGGTCGGCTACGGTTTGGAAGGTGCGCTGCCCGACGCGATCGCGAAACGCATCATCGACGAGACCATCACGCCGCATTTCAAGCTGGGCGACTATGACGGCGGCGTCGAAGCCGGCATCGATAAAATGATGTCCGTGGTCAACGGCGAGCCGCTGCCGGCGCCGGATGAAAAGTGGGAGCACCGCGGCGGCATAGGCCATCTGCTGCCGTTCTTGCTGGTCGCGGCATTCGTCGCGAGCGGCGTGCTGCGGGCGATATTCGGCCGGCTTTTCGGGTCGATTGCAACCGGCGGCCTTGTCGGTGGTATCGCCTGGCTCCTGAGTAATTTGCTGCTGATCGGTGTGGGTGCCGGTTTTCTTGCATTCTTGTTTGCGATGCTGCTCGGGTCCACTCGCGCTTGGTCGGCGGGCGGCGGCGGATGGGGCGGGGGCTTCGGCGGCGGCCTGGGGGGCTTTGGCGGGAGTTTCGGCGGCGGCGGCGGCTTCAGCGGCGGCGGCGGCGGGTTCGGAGGCGGCGGCGCCTCGGGTAGCTGGTGATGCAGCTCGCACGCTTGATCAAACATGTGGCGGCGACCCATTGGCGCACCCGGATGTTATTCCCGGCCCGTACGCTCGATGCCATCGAGGAGGCGATCGGACGCGTCGAGGCCACGCATACGGGCGAGATTCGCTTCGCGATCGAAACGGCGCTGACGCCCTGGCACGTGTTGTGCGGGGTTACACCGCGCGCCCGCGCGCTCGAGGCTTTCGCTCACTTGAAGGTATGGGACACCGAATTAAACAACGGTGTGCTGATCTATGTGCAGCTCGCGGATCGCAGTGTGGAGATTGTCGCGGATCGGGGTTTTGCGGGGCGGGTCACCCAGGACGAGTGGGATGCGGTATGCCGGCTGATGGAACAGCATTTCCGTGGCGGACGCTTCGAGGCCGGCTCGATCGCGGGAGTCGATGCCATCGGCGCGCTGCTCGCACGGCACTTTCCGGCGGCGGGCGAGCGGGCGGAGGGCCGCGTTTTGCAGAACCAATTGCCTGACCGGCCGACTTTGCTGTAGATAGGTCCAATGACCGCGAATTTCCCCGCTTCCTCCCCGGTGCGACTGATCTTGGCCCTCACCCTCGGCGTCTGCGCCGCCGGCTGCTCTCTGTTTCGACCCGTGCCCAAGCTGCCGCCGCCGGTCGTAAAAGTTGAGGCGCCGCCCAAGCCCGCACTGCCGATGCCCAATGCCACGCGCCGCTTCGAGCTCGACGCGGCCAGCGGCGATGTCGTGGGGTACGTGCAAAGGACCATCGTCGGCAAAGAGGACACGATGCCGGACATCGCGCGCCGTTTCGACGTGGGATACGAGGAAATTCTCCTGGCGAATCCCGGCGTGGATCCGTGGCTGCCGGGCGCCGGACGCGAGGTCGTGATTCCGACGCAATTTGTGCTTCCGGCGGCGCCGCACCAAGGCGTCGTGATCAACGTGGCCGCTATGCGCATTTATTACTATGCGCCGCACAAGAAAGGCGAACCGCAAACCGTCTACACGCATCCGATCGGCATCGGCAGGGTCGGCTGGAAGACTCCCGAAGGCACGACCAAGATCGTCGGACGCGAGAAGGACCCGGTGTGGGTGGTGCCGAAATCGGTGCGCGAAGAACACGCGGCGGACGGCGACATGCTTCCCGGCAAGGTGCCGGCGGGGCCGGACAATCCGTTGGGTGAATATGAGTTTCGGCTCGGCTGGCCGAGCTATTTGATTCACGGCACCAACAAGCCCTACGGCGTGGGCATGCGCTCGAGTCACGGCTGCATACGCCTGTACCCGGAGGACATCGCGGAATTCTTCGATTTGATACCGATCGGCACCAAGGTGACGGTCGTCAATCAGCCGTATATGTTCGGTTGGCGCGACGGCACGTTGTATATGCAGCCCTATGCGGTGATGAAAGATGATTCGCGCGATTGGGACAAGAACCGCAAGCGCTTGCTCGCCAACCTGTTGGCCCCCAGGTTGAGACAGCAGATCGAAGGCCACGACAGCGATATCGACTGGCAGCGGGTCGGAGATCTCGCCCACTCGCCGCGCGCGCTGCCGGTGCCGGTCACCGGCAGTCACGACGGGCTCGATGCGGTGCTGGCGCAATCCTTGCTGGTGCAAAACACGTTGCCGAAGGGGTCCAACTGGGACGGCCAGACCGGCTTGCTGGTCGACGAAAAGACTTTCAATGAAATGCTCGGCAGTCGCGCCAGCCCCCCGGCGGCGTCGCAGACGCAATCCGTCTCGCAATAGCGTGAATCTCAAGGTGCGCTTGGTTATTTTGGGCCTGCTGCTGGCCTGCTCGGGTCGGGCCGGCATCGCCTGGGCCGCGAACGCCGATGCGCGCCTGGCGCCCATGCAGCCGGGCCTCGACTACCACTCCTTCGCCAACGTCGAGCAGTTTCGCGTCACGCATGTGGATTTGAACTTAAGGGTCGATTTCCCGCACATGGTGCTGTTCGGAACCGTTGGCCTCGAAGTCAAGCGGATCGACCCGCGCGCCACCGACCTGGTTCTCGATACGCGCGATCTCGACATCAGGGGCGTGAGCGAAATGGCGACCGATGTGCTCGGCGCGACCTCGAAGAGTGAAACGACTTGGGTGAGCCGGCCGTTCCATTTTGAAAAGGCGGATCCGATCTTGGGCAGTCCGCTGGTCATCGAATTGCCGCCGTCGAAAAAGTCGACGCATGTGATCAGAATCGAGTACATGACTTCGCCCACGGCATCGGCGCTGCAATGGCTCACCGAAAAGCAAGACCCCCACAGAAACCATCCGCTCATGTATACGCTCTCCGAGCCCATCGGGACCCGCAGCTGGATTCCGCTGCAGGACACGCCTCGGGCGCGGCTCACCTATAACGCTCATATTTTCACCTCGGACGATGTGCTCGCCGTCATGAGCGCCAAAAACGACCCGAAGGCGAAGCGCAACGGCGATTATTCGTTCGTTATGCCGGACGCGATCCCGCCCTATCTGATCGCCATGGCGGTCGGCGATCTGCGCTACAAGGAGACCGGTCCGCGAACCGGCGTGTATGCGGAATATTCCTTGATATCGGCGGCGGCCAAGGAATTCGCCGATGCGGAAAGCATGATCAAGGCGGCCGAAAACATCGTCGGACCGTATCCCTGGGTCCGGTATGACATCTTGGTGCTGCCGCCCAGCTTTCCGGTCGGCGGCATGGAGAATCCGCGGCTGTCGTTCGTCTCGCCGACGATCATCGCGGGGGATAAATCCCTGCTCGCAGTCATCGCGCACGAGGTGGCGCATTCCTGGCCGGGGGATCTGGTGAGCAGCGCGACCTGGGGCGATTTGTGGCTCAGCGAGGGACTTGCCGGGTACCTGCAGAGCCGCATCATGGATCAAGTGTACGGCGATCGGCTCGAGGCCATGGACCGCATGCTCGACCTGCAATCCTTGCGCGTTGATCTCGCCGGAGCCAAGCCGGAGGACCAGGTGCTGGCGATCGACCTGCGCGACCGCGATCCGAGTGTCGCATTCAACCAAGTGGTCTTTGAGAAGGGGCGGCTATTCTTCGTGTTCCTCGAGGCGAAATTCGGCCGCGAACGTTTCGACGCCTTCATGCGCGACTATTTCGATCACTTTGCCGGGAAGAGCATCAGCACCGAGCAGTTTCTCGCGTACTTGAAAACCAATCTGCTCGATCGCTATCCCAACATCGTCAGCGCCGATGAGGTCAGGCAGTGGGTGCAGGCACCCGGCATCCCGCCCGATGCGGTGCTGCCGGCGACCAACGCCTTTGACGCGGTGGACGAGGCCCGCAGCCGTTGGCTCGACGGCAAGCTGGCCGCCAAGAAGATCGATACCCGCGATTGGCTCAGCCCGCAGTGGCGGGTTTTCCTCGACAATATGCCGACACCGCTGCGCAAGGAGCAGCTCGCCAACCTCGATCAGGCCTTTGCCCTGACCCACAGCAGCAACGCCGTGGTGACCCGCAGTTGGCTCATGCTGGTGATCCGCAACGGATACAGCCCAGCCATTCCGCGCCTCGAGGAATACCTGAAGGTTATCGGCCGGCGCAAGCTCATCGTGCCGCTGTACCAGGAATTGATGAAAACGCCGGCCGGCGCCACGCTGGCGAAGCGGGTATTCGCGCTGGCGCGGCCCGGCTACCATCCGCAAACCGTCGCGGCCCTCGATCCAATCGTCAACCCCGCGCACGAGGGACAAGATGACGAGTGAGTGGATGAAGGTGATGCTCGATGAGATCGAGCGCAAAAAAGCCGAAGCCGAGCAGGCGCAACTGGAGCACGAGCGCCGCCGCGAAGAGCAGGCCGCGGCGTCTGCCGCGACGCCGCTCGACGGCGCGCCCGATGGATGATCCCGCTCAAGGATGACACGCCATCCAGCCTCAGGCCGTATGTGACGATTTCGCTGATCGCGGCGTGCTGCGGGGTGTTCCTGTGGCAGCGGTCGCTGGATCTCGGGCAACGCCGCCGGGTCGTCGATGCGCTTGGCGCCATTCCCGCGGTGTTGACGACCGATGCCCGCCTGCCGCAAGACTTGCAGTGGATACCGCGGTACGGGACTCCGTTCACTTCGATGTTTTTGCACGGCGGCTGGATGCATTTGCTCGGAAACATGCTGTTCTTGTGGATCTACGGCGACAATGTCGAGGACGGATTGGGGCATCTGCGTTTTCTGCTGTTCTATTTGGTGTGCGGTATCGCGGCGGTTTTCGCGCAGGCACTGGGCAATCCCGGGTCGCCGTATCCGATCATCGGCGCGAGCGTCGCGTTTGGCGCGCACATCGGCGGGTTTTTGACCGGCTTGTTGCTCGCACCCCTGCTCAAGCGACGCGACGTCAAGTTGTTCGGTTCCTGAGACGCAGGCGCTAAGCCGAATCGGATGTGCTAAAGTTGGATCGAGGGGCGCTCCTCGAGGAAAGCATGTGGTGACGCCGAGCAGCTTAGGGCTCAAAGTACAAGAAGAATCACGCCCGGATCAGTCCATTACGCGCTTGGGCACGGCGCGCACCGCGTTCGTCGGACGCACGCTGCGCGGTCCCGTGAACAAACCCGTACTCCTGAAGAACTTTGCGGAATTCCAGCACACTTTCGGCGGCCTGTGGCAGCCGAGCACGCTCGGATACGCGGTTGAGCAATTCTTCGACAACGGCGGGCGCGAAGCGCTAGTCGTGCGCGTCGTCAACGGCGCGCGCTCCTCGACCCTCACCTTGCACGCCGGCGGCGGCAAAATCACGCTGCGGGCCGTGAGCCCGGGCACGCGGGAATTCTTGCGCGCCAGCGTCGATTACGACGGCATCCCGCCCGACGACGCGCTGCGCTTCAATCTCACGGTGCAGCGCGTGCGTATCCTGGGCGGGAGCCATGTGGAGGATCAGGAAATATTCCCGCAGCTGTCGGTAGCGCCGGGATCGGACCGGTACATCGAGACCGTTCTTGCGCGTTCGGAGCTGATTCGATTCGTCGGAGAGTTGCCGACGGAGCGGCCGGAGCGCACTCTGGATGCGACGGGCCGCCGCGCGGCCGCCTACGTGAACTGCAATACGGACGGTGACGACGGGGCACCGCTCAGCGACTACGATTTGATCGGCTCCGAGATCGACCAGACCGGCTTGTTTGCCCTGCGGAGCGTGGACTACTTCAACTTCCTGTGCATCCCGCCGCTTTCGCAGGAAGAAGACGTGGGGCCGAGCGCATTGCTGGTCGCGGCGCGATATTGCAAGGAGCGCGGCGCGTTGTTGATCGTCGATCCGCCCTCGGCGTGGCACACCGCGGACGATGCGCTTCGCGCGATGCGTGATTGGGAATTTTCGACTGAAGACGCGCTGATGTACTTCCCGCGGATCCTGGCGCACGACAAATTGCGCGGTCACTTCGAGTCCTTCGCGCCCTGCGGCGCCGTCGCCGGCATGCTGGCGCGTACCGACGAGTCGTTCCCCGTTTGGGGGCCGGCGAAACTCGAGGACGCGGTACTGCGGCCGGGGTACCGGCCGACTTGCCTGGTTGCGGAGGACCGCCGCGCGCAGCTCGCCATGCGGGGCGTGAACACGCTTCAAGCGGTGCGATCCGTCGGCCGCATCGGCGCCAAGCCGCGCACCTTGGCGCGGGGTGCCGCGGGCGCGCAGGACTGGCAAAGCCTTGCGGCGCGGCGCTTGGCGCTGTTCATCGTCAACAGCATCGAGCACGGCACCCGCTGGGTATGCAGCGCCGAACCGCAGCTGGATGTCGCGGAAGCGGTCTCGACTCAAACACGGGCGTTCTTCGAGCAACTCTACGAAGCCGGAGCGTTTCCCGGGCGGCGCATCGAGGAAGCGTTCTTCGTGATATGCGATCGGCGCGGCAACTCGCCGGGCACTGCAGGCGGCAACGAGTTTCAATTCTTGGTCGGCTTCGCCGCCACGCGGCCCGCGGAATTTCACAGCTTCCGCATTTCGCACTCGCCGTCGGGCAGTAAGGTGCAGGCGGCGAGCCTCAATCGCGGAAATTTGGCCGAGTTCTGCCCTGAGGAGCTCAAGTGGGTGGAGAATCTGGCCAGCCAGCTCGAGCGGCCCTAGGCTCCTCGCCAAGATGGCATGAATTCCGCGCCTGTCCCGTTGACGGTGGTCTTTTCCCACGGCAAGGAAAGCGGCCCATGGGGCAGCAAGATCACCGCCATGGCGGCCGTGGTGCGGGATCTGGGTTACGCGGTCGAATCGGTGGATTATCGCGGTGTGGATGATCCCCGTGCGCGAGTGAAGATGCTCATCGCCGCCGCCTCTCGAATGGCCAAACCGATCGTGTTGGTGGGATCCAGCATGGGTGGCCACGTGTCGGCGGCCGCGGTTGCGTTGGTGCGGCCGCGCGGTTTGTTTCTGCTCGCGCCCGCATTCTATATGCCGGGATTCGAGGCCCATACGCCGCAAGACGTCGCCTGCCCGACCGCCATCGTGCATGGCTGGCGCGATGCCATCGTGCCGGTCGAGAACAGCATACGCTGGGCGCGCGAGCACCAGGCGGCGCTGCACGTGCTGGATTCGGACCATCGCCTGGAAGATCAGATCCCGGCAATATGCACGCTGCTGCGGAATTTTCTGGCCGGGCTCTAGGGGCTTTGAGGCGCGGCGGGCGGCTCCGTGGGCGCCGCGATGTCCGGCGGCGGCGGAATCGCGGCCGGCTTTTCAAGCTGTGCCTGCGCCATTTCGCGCAACGCTTCGCCGAGCTGCTCGCCGGTGCGTTTACCCATGGCGCTGAAACCCGCCTCCATCGATGCGTTGTAAGCGGTCACATAACGCTTTCCGGCGGGCGAGTCCAGAAACGCGAGCAAGCGATTGAGATCCGAGTCGCTCAAAGTCCGGTACCCATAGGCCAGAATCTTGCGCATCGGCACCCGCATGTTCTCCTCCAATCCCGCACGGCTGGCTTCGCCGGTCTTGCGCGCGCGCTCGGCGACGCCCGTCGGGTCCTGGCCTGAGCCTATGGCCGTGCCGATGGCCACGGCCTCGCCCATGGCGAGATAGATCTGCACCTGCGATTCGGTGGAGCGGGTGGCACGCTCCAATTTCTCGATGATGAGGTCGCGCTTCCGTGTCGAGGGAACCTCGATTTGGCGGTTCATGATCTTGTCGCTGATCTCCTCGCCGACCGACGCCTCAGCGACGTCGGCGGCCACCATGCGCCGTCCCAAGTCGCTCGCCAGGAACGCCTGCACCTTGATCATCGTGGCCGGATCCAGATTGTCCGCCAGCGCCTGCAGCGCAGGCGCCTCGAAGACGTCGATGCGAAACCCGCGCTTCGCCGCCGCCGTGATCGCCGCGAGTTGCTGATCGGAAAGTTGCGAGGCGACATCTCGGGCGAATAGCGCCCGCATATGCTCCGGCATCGCGCCCAAGGAGGCGCGCACCTGTTCGCGTACTGCGGCCGCTTGGTAGATCTTCGCCGCGGTGTCAATATCGACCGTCGATTCCGCGGCGTGAATGCAACTCGCCAACAACAACATCACCACGAAACGACCCATGCACGAACTCCAAGTGACCGCCGGTCCGCGACAATTGTACACTTAACGCCTCCGCAGGCAGATTGCCACGAGGTTGCAAATGGGCGTGCTCAAATTTTCGGCTCTGTCGCTGGCGGTATCGCTTCTTCAAGGTTGCTCCTCCGGGCAACCGCCCGACCCGCCGCCGCCCGCAAAAACGATATTCGATCCCATGACTCAACAGCTCGACCGGGCCCGCGACGTGCAAAAGACCATCGATCAAAGCGCGGACAAAACGCGCGCGGCGGTAGAGTCGCAAGAACGCGGCGACGGTTCTCCATAGGAGCCTGTCTGAGCATTCCACGTGCGCCGCGAGCGCCGCCATGAGCGTTTTTGACGGCTTGACCGGAGCCTGGCGTTGGAGCGTTCGCAAGATACTGAGCTCGTGGGTCCGGGCCACCATTAAGCCGGAGGCGGCCGCGGCGGCCATTGCGGCGTGCTCGCGTCCCGTGTGCTACGTGCTCGAGCGCGAGAGTCATGCCGATCTTGCGGTGCTCGACAACGCCTGCGTTCAATTGGGCATGCCGCGCCCCGAGCGGCGTTTGACGACGGGCGAGCGGGGCGCGGAGACATCGTTCTTCGCACTCCCGCGACGCACTGCGCGTTTCAGCGCCCGGAGCCAATTAAGAGCACCCCGCTACCTGGTGGAACTGGTGGAAGCGGCGGCCGCAAATCCGGGATTCGACATAGACCTGGTACCGGTCTCGATCTTCTGGGGCCGCGCTCCGCTCAAGGAGGTCAGCCTGTGGCGGCTGCTGTTCACCGAAGACTGGGTGTTGACGGGACGCTTCCGCAAGCTGCTCAACGTGGTATTCAACGGGCGCAATACCGTGGTGCAGTTCGGCGAGCCGATCCGGTTGCACGATGCGCTGGACGACCAGCCCCCGCAGCGGGGCGTGCGGCGCCTGCTGCGCTCGCTGCGCGCGCAGCTGCGCGCCCAACGTGCCTCGACCATCGGACCCGATTTGTCGCACCGCCGGACCATGGTTGCCCATGTCTTGAACACCCAAGCCGTGCGTAATGCGGTGCGGCGGGAAATGCAGAAGCGTGCGCAGCAGAGCCGCGCGGGATCGACACCGCGGCAGCGGCGCCGCGCGGCTCTGCTCGCGGCGCGCAGGTATGCGCTGGAAATCGCCGCGAATTATTCCCAGCCCTTCGTCACCTTCATGGCGTTGATGTTGGGCAGATTGTGGAATCGCCTGTATGACGGCGTCGAGTTCGAGCATGCCGACAAATTGCGGGAGATCGGCGATGGCGCCGAAATCATCTATGTTCCGTGCCATCGCAGCCACATGGACTACCTGCTGCTTTCGTACGTGATCTACCGCAAGGGCTTTGCGGTTCCGCACATAGCCGCCGGCATGAATCTCAATTTGCCGGTGATCGGACATTTTTTGCGCAAGGGCGGCGCGTTCTTTTTGCGGCGCAGCTTCAAGGGGGATGCGCTCTATGCCGCCGTATTCGCCAAATATCTGGGTTTCATGATGGCGCGCGGCCATCCCCTCGAATACTTCATCGAAGGCGGCCGCAGCCGCACCGGCCGCCTGTTGTCGCCGCGCACCGGCATGTTGTCGATGACGGTGCGCAGCTTCCTGCGCGACCCCAAGCGTCGCGTGGTGTTCGTGCCGGTGTATTTCGGCTATGAACGCATCGTCGAGGGCAGGACCTACATCGGTGAACTCTCGGGCCGCGAGAAACAGAAGGAAAGCATACTCGGTCTGATCAAGTCGTTGTCCGTGCTGCGCAGAAAATTCGGCAAAGTGCATGTCAACTTGGGGCAGCCCATCGCTCTGGACGAGTTGTTGCAAAGGCACAATCCGCATTGGCACAGCGCGCCGAGCGCGCCCTGCGAACATGAGCAGTCGCCGCCCGGTTGGATCGGCGAGGCGATCGCCGATCTCGCGGCGAGCATCGCCGCCGGGATCAACGCGGCAGCCGCCGTGACCCCGGTCAATCTGGTCGCCACGGCGATGCTGGCCACGCCGCGCCAATCGATGTCGGAAGCGGACCTCACGCGTCAGCTCGAGCTGTACCAGAGGCTGCTGCGCGACGCTCCGTACGCACCGCTGGTCACCGTAGCCGCGCAGAGCGGCGCGGAAATGATCCGTTATGTCGAATCGATGGGCATGATCGCGCGGCAGCCGCACCCGCTCGGGGACATCATCCGCATGAGTGCCGACAGTGCCGTGCTCGCCACATACTATCGAAACAACATTCTGCATTTATTCGCGATGCCCTCGCTGCTTGCGTGCTGTTTCATCGGCAATGCGCGTATGCGGACGGAGGACATTCAACGACTCGTTTGGCGGGTCTATCCGTACATTCGCGCGGAGTTGGCCCTGCGCTGGCCGGAAACGGACGTCGGTGCCGCGGCCAAATCGCTTCTGGACGCATTCGTGCGCTCGAAGCTGCTTCACGTCAATGAGGATCGCAGCGAGTGGCAGCGGCCGGCGCCCACCTCGCTCGAGGCCGTGCAGTTGTCGTTACTCGCCCAGGCCACGATTCAAACGGTCGAGCGCTATTACCTGGTCATCGCGCTCCTTCTGCAGGCGGGTTCGGGAAAAATCGGTCAACAGGCGCTCGAGGAGCGCTGCCATTTGATGGCGCAGCGCATGTCCTTGGTCTATGGTTTGAACTCGCCCGAGTTCTTCGACCGGAGTTTGTTCCGCAATTTCATCGAACTGCTGTGCTGCCGCGCGGTGATAACGGCGTCCGACGACGGCACGCTCACCTTCGGGGAGCCGCTGCTGGGCGTTGCCGCCGACGCCCAACTGGTCCTATCGGAGCAGATAAGGCACGACATCCTGCAGGTAACGCTCGGGCAGTGACGGAAGGAATTCGGCCGGGGGCCGAATCAGTCCCAGGCGCGTCCGCCCCGTTGCAGCTTGGTGCTGGAGCGGCGCTTCTTCGATTCGATGCGGCGTTCCTGGGATGCGCGCGTCGGCCGGGTCTTTTTGCGCAGCTTGGGCTCGACCGTCGCGGCCCGGATCAATTCCGCGAGCCGCTCGAGCGCCTCGCGGCGATTCTGCTCCTGGCTGCGCGCGCTTCGGGCGCTGATGAGGATGCTGCCGTCATCGTTCAGCTTCTGTCCGGCCAGGCGGCGCAACCGATTTCTGGCCGCCACCGGCAGGCTGGTGTTGACGGGCAGCAAGAATCGCAACTGTACTGCGCTCGCCACCTTGTTGACGTTCTGGCCCCCGGGCCCCGAGGAGCGGATGAATTTCCATTCGAATTCGTCGTCCGGTATCGCGATTTGCGGTGAAATGACCAACGGCATGGGGATGTCGTCAGTCGCGCTCCACGCGCGCGCCGAGCATTCGAATTTCGCGCTGTGCCACCGGTATCGTGATCTTGTGCTCCTGGAACAGCGCCCAGATGGTCCGATTGACGTCGGAGCGTACGTTGTTCACGCCCTCCTGCGGATCGGCAATCCAAAAACGCAGCTCCAACTGAATGCCGTGGTCGCCGAACTGCATCAATCTCGACACCGGCGGCGGATCCTTGAGCACGCGCCGCTGGCGCTCGCACGCGTGTATCAGGATCTCCAACGCGGATTCCGGATCGTCGCCGTAGCTGATCGTGACCGGCAACTTGAGGCGGATCCGCGGATCCGTGTAGCTCCAGTTGATCACTGCGTTGGAGATGAGCTGCTGGTTCGGCACCAGCATTTCGATGCCGTCGCGGTCGCGAACCACCACGTAACGGCCCCGCAATTCCTGCACCCAACCGAAATTCTCGGTGCTGGTGCCGCTTTGCCCGGACAAACTGATCACATCTCCCGGCTTGATGGAGCGATCCATCAAGAGCACGAAGCCGCTGACGAAATTGGCGGCGATCGATTGCAAGCCGAAGCCCAATCCCAAGCCGATGGCGCCGGTCAACACCGTCAAGGCGGTAAGATCGACGCCGGCCGCATTCAAGCCCATGAGAATGCTGAGGCCGATCAAGAAGGCATTGGCGAACTTCGCAAGACCGATGCGGGTCGAGGGTTCGAGAGTGCTGAGCTTCTTCAAGCGGCGGTCGATCCAGCGGCTGATCCACGCCGCCGCCAGCACGAACAACGTCAGTGTGAACAGCAGCTTCAATACCGACCACACCGTGACCCGGCTCTTGCCGGCCGCAATGCCGATGTTGTCGAGGCCGGCGATGATCGGACTGAGCCAACCGAGATATTCGGCGGCGATCACCAGCCAGATGAGCAGGGCGAGCCGATTTTCCAGATGCTGCATCCACGACTGATTGCCGAGACTGGCCGCGAACAGCAGCACGCCGACGCGCACCACGATGTACGCGCCGATCAAATGCATGGCAGAGTCCAACACCGTGACATCGTAGTGCGCCACATGCAGCGCCCCGCGAGCCAGGATCACCAACACGAATGCCACGATCACGGGGGCGATCACCATCAGGCCGTGCGAGGCAAAGTGGTGGCGCGTCAACGCGGTGGGGGTTTCGACTCCGAGCCGATCGTGGCGCTTGCGCAATGCGCCGCCGACCACCAGGCCAATCCCTATGCACATGGCGACGGCGAGGATCTCCGTCAACACATTGCGCGTGAACAAAATATCGGCGAATCGGTCCAGGTGCAGCCAAAACTCGGTCATGCGTTAAGATCCGGAATCAATTGGCTTTCGAGCCTCGCGATTTGATCCTTGAGCAGCAATTTGCGCTTCTTGAGTCGCTTCATTTGCAGCTCGTCGACCTTGAAATCCATGGATAGACGGGAAATCACGTCGTCGAGGTCCCGGTGTTCGATGCGCATCTGGCGCAACCGCTCGATGTTCTTGAACAGATCCCTGTTGACGTTGCTTTCTTCGTCGGTCACTTTGGCGGCTGCTTCTGCTTAGGCGTGGCTGCGCCACACCGGGACGACGCAATCCGGCAGCTTAGCCAGCCGGCCCAACGGATTCCAAGTGAGTCGCGGATCGTGAAAATCCGAGCCGACGGATCCTAATAGTCCGAACTGCATTGCGAGCATGGCATTGGCTTCGCAGTGTTGGGCGCCGTTGCCGCCCGTCACCACCTCGAGCGCACCGCCGCCGGCCGCCACGAAGTCGGCCAGAAGCTGCCTTCGGCCGCCCGCTGACAGGGCGTAGCGTGCCGGATGCGCCAAGGATGCGATGCCGCCGGCATCGCGAATCCACGCGACCACCTCCGCTAGCGCGGGCCATTCGGCGGCGAAGTGCGCTGCACGGCCAGCGCCCAGGTACTTGCGGAACGCGTGCTCTGTGCGGCCGACGTGGCCGCCCTCGACCAGCGCAGCCGCGAGGTGCGAGCGAGTCGGTAATCCGGGATTGGCCTCGACCGCCGCGAGCAGCGCGGCGCCCGGCAGTCCCAGATCGCTCAGTGCGGCGCAGATCTTGCGCATTCGGACCCGCCGCCGCTCGGCCTGCGAACCAAGCGCGCTTCGTAGCCGTGCCGAGGCGGGATCTATCCAAAGCCCCAGGACATGAATGGCCTGGGAGCGCCACGAGGCCGAGACTTCGACACCCGGAACGATCCGGACGCCGGCGCGCCCGCCGGCGTTTTGCGCCTCTTCGAGACCCGCAACCGTATCGTGGTCGGTAAGCGCCAACATGGCGACGCCGGCCGCGGCTGCGTGCTGCACCAGCTCGGCGGGACTCAGCGAGCCGTCGGAGCAATTCGAATGCGCATGCAAGTCGACCGCGGCGCTATGAGTCACGATGGGCTCCCCGCGAGCCCGATCGCCTGCACGCTGTGGCCCGCCAGTACGATGAAGCCCTGGGCTCTTTCGAAGCCGTCATTCGTGTAGTCGAAAGTGTAAGTGCGCAGCAGTCGCCGTTTGCCGAGCGAGTCGCGACCGAGTCGAAATCCGGCAAATGCCACGGTCCCGTCCAAAAACTGCACAACCGCCCGCGAGCAGGTGTCCTTGGCGATGCGGTTGGCGGTCTGGCGCGCATCCAGTGAATTTTCCCATACCTTATAGGCTACGCCCAAAATGCCGGTCCCGATAACCAGGAACAGAAGATCGCCGTTCATGCGCCCGAGCTTACCCTGGAATTCCGTCGAATATCCCCCATAGCGGTAGCATAGCAATCTAACGTTCGAGGGCCCTATGGCAAATGACCTACAATCGTCCCTCACCGTGCGCGTCGATCCGGCCGACATGGTGCAGTACGTCCACAATTTGATGATGATCCCGAGCGGCGCACCATCGGAAGCCCCGGTTGTGCTCGCCCAGCGGCAATGGGGAGGCGATACGCCGCTGGCGCGTGCCGCCCACATGCGCTGGAGCGCGCTCAACCGCGCGTTTGGCGATGCGCGGGTCGGTTCCTGGACCCAACCGCGCAAGTCCGACCAAATTCACGTGCCGGCGGCGCTCATCGCGGCGGCCGGCGTGGCCCGGCTCACGGTGGCCGAGAATCAAGTGGTGTTCGACATACCCACATTGCTGGATACGACCTTGCAATTGGCCCAGCCGGCGGGACACGCGTAAGCCAGGGCGCGCCCGGCGCTCATGCCGGGCGCGGCAGCACGCTTTGGTGACTGAACGCGACGAAATCGCCGTTGAGGAGGTTTTCCCGGCAGTTGTAGCGCATGCGATGACCGTCGATCAGGGTCACGTGACCGCCGGCGGCCTCGAGTACGGCCTGACCCGCAGCGGTATCCCATTCCGAAGTGGGCCCGAAGCGCGGGTACAGTTCGGCATTGCCCTCCGCAAGCAGGCAGAATTTGAGCGAGCTGCCGACCCCGGTCATTTCATGAGGCCCAAGGGTCGACAAATAAGTGGCGGTTTGCGGGCTCATGTGCGAGCGGCTGCCGACCACGCGGATCGGTGTCGCGGGCGGCGTCACGTGAATTTGCCTGCGCTCCGAACCCTGCTGCCGGAATGCACCGATGCCGGCTGCACCCCAGTACAGAAGCCCCTGGGCGGGCGCGGCTACCACCCCCAGCAACGGCTCATGCTCGACCACCAGAGCGATATTGATCGTGAACTCGCCATTGCGCTTGACGAACTCGCGGGTTCCATCGAGCGGGTCGACTACCCAGAGTTCCCGCCACTTGCGGCGTTCGCTCCATTGGGCTTGCGTCGCCTCTTCGGACAGGATAGGTATGTCCGGCCACAGCCGCCTCAAGCCGTCGTTGATGACCCGTTGCGACTCCAAATCCGCCAGCGTCAGGGGCGAGTCATCGAGCTTGTGCTGCACCGCGAATCGGCCGTCGTACACCGCCATGATCGCAGCGCCGGCGTCTGCAACGATGGGAAGCAGCGCTTGGGCCAGGTCGGGAAGATTTCGCATCCGTTGATATGATACGCAGATGCTGCAAGGTAAGGCACTCGATTGGTCGGCAATCGACACCGTCATGCTGGACATGGACGGCACATTGCTCGATCAGCGTTTCGACAATTGGTTCTGGCGGGAACTGATTCCCGAACGGTATGCGCGGGCGCGCGGCATCACACAGCCGGAAGCGGCGGCGCTGCTGGCTCCAAAATTCCGGGCGGTCATGGGCACGATGCGATGGTATTGCATCGAGTATTGGAGCGAAGAGCTGGGGTTGGATATCGCCGGCATCAAGCGCACCACCCTGGAGCAGGTGGGCTTCCTGCCGGGAGCGCAAGAATTCTTGTCAAAGCTCGAGTTCCGGGGCAAGCGCCGAGTGCTCGTCACCAACGCGCATCCGGTGACTTTGGCGATCAAGAACGAACAGGTGCGGCTCAGCGACTATTTCGACGCATGCTATTCGACCCACTGGTTTCATGCTCCGAAGGAAGACGCGGCATTTTGGCCGAGATTCAACGCCTTGGAGCCGTTCGTCCCGCAGCGCACCCTATTCGTCGATGACAGCATTCCGGTGCTGGATGCCGCGCACCGCTTTGGCATCGCGTGGCTGCGCGCCGTGCGGCTCCCGGATTCGGCAGGGCCGGCGCAAGACACCAGCCACTACGCGGCAGTCGACGGAGTGGCCGACCTCATGTGATCGCCGGTGCCCCGCCGGCAGGTCCGCCGCCGCCGCCGCCGCGATTGCGTCTGCGCCGGCGTCGGGTCGGGCCTGCGGGTGCGGGAGCATCGCCGCCTTCTGCGGCTCCGCGCTGCGGCGAGGAGGCTCCCGTGTGCGCGGCTGCACCGGTGTGCGGCGCTCTCGGGCCGGCCGGAGGCCGTCGCGGTCCGCCGCCCTGGCGCCCGGCGGGTCGATGCGGCCCGCTGGACCTGGCGCCCGGCCCGCCGCGGCCGCCCCTGCGCGACTGGC